>Ga0209395_1000114_pt1 | contig 127814 bp, 132 predicted proteins | sample GOMGulsemesocosm_3_FD_184635 | JGI IMG/M metagenome (GOLD analysis project Ga0209395, IMG submission 184635) | Methane-oxidizing microbial communities from mesocosms in the Gulf of Mexico - GOM9D Gulf of Mexico (SPAdes) (version 2) | ecosystem: Environmental > Aquatic > Marine > Cold seeps...
CTTTCAAATCCGTTTGTCAAAGTTTATTTTCAGGAAGTTAAAATTAAATATAAAACCAATTTAATCTGAACCGCCTACAAACCAACTCTCATCGCATCCTGCGCCCTTCTGAAATAAACAACACCTCTGAAGGAAGAGCGCATTCTACAGCATCCTAATCATCCGTCAAGACTTTATTTCTATTTTGGCAAACTTTCTTTTTCCTACTTGATATACATGCTGCGTACCCGCCGCAATCACAAGCTTAGTATCTGATATTTTTTCACCATCAATCTTTACCGCGCCCTGCTTAATCATCCGCATTGCGTCTGATGTACTTTTGGTTAATCCCGCTTCTTTTAATATATTAGCAATGGCCAACCCCCCTTCTTTACTATATAAAGCGACCTCCTCTATATCATCAGGGATTAATCCACGCTTAAACCTTGCTTCAAAATTTTCCAACGCTTTCGTAGCTGCAGCAGCGTCATGAAACCGCTCTATAATTTCCTGAGCCAAAGCCACTTTATAGTTTCTTGGGTTTGCCCCATCATCACAAGCTTTATGCCATTGATCAATCTCTGTCATTGATCTAAAACTTAATAACTCAAAATAACGCCACATCAATTCATCGGATATTGACATAATCTTGCCAAACATATCATCTGGCGCATCCGCTATACCTATATAGTTATTTAAAGATTTGGACATTTTTTGCACCCCATCCAATCCTTCCAATATTGGCATGGTCAATACTGCCTGTGGCTTTTGCCCATAAACTGCTTGCAACTGTCTACCTACTAGCAAGTTAAATTTTTGATCTGTACCGCCCAACTCAACATCTGATTTCATAGCTACAGAATCATAACCTTGTATTAATGGATACAAAAACTCATGGATAGCAATAGGCTGCCCACCTTTATAACGCTTACTAAAATCATCTCGCTCCAGCATTCGTGCAACGGTATGCTTGGCAGCTAATTGGATTAGATCCGCTGGAGTCATTTTATTCATCCAGGTTGAATTAAAAACAATTTTTGTTTTGTTTGGATCGAGTATCTTAAAAACCTGCTCTTGATAGGTTTTAGCATTTTCCAACACATCCTCTTGAGTTAGAGGTTTCCGAGTCACATTTTTACCTGTTGGATCACCGATCATTCCCGTGAAATCACCAATCAAAAACTGAACATCATGCCCAAAATCCTGAAACTGCTTTAATTTATTAATGAGTACCGTATGGCCTAGATGCAAGTCAGGTGCTGTCGGATCAAACCCAGCCTTAATAATTAAAGGTCTATTTTCTTCTAACTTTTTAATTAACTCTGATTCAACCAATATTTCATCTGAACCACGCTTCAACTGCTCCAACACATCTTCTTGCAACTTCCTTCTCCACTTTTTATAATCTAAATATTGACACTATTATAAAGACATTGAAGCAATCCCCAGAAATAAATATCCCTTTAGACTATAATTAATACAAATTTCCAAAAAAATATTTTATTGAGCACCTCAACTCAACATCTTAAACTGAATAGAATCGTGAAAAACACAACATTTAAATCTTTATTTCTAGGCCTTGGTACAGCTATTGTTGCTAGTGCTAGCTATGCCCTAATCACCCCAGAGAAAAGTAAATCGACTCTCGAGAAAGAAGCGTTAGCCATACCCGCACTTCACTCTAAAGCGAGTGACTTATCTATTAATAGCCCTGTTATCGCTGCAGTGCCTCAAATTATTGAGCCTGAGCTTAATACGCTTAGCCACACCATTAAGAGCGGCGAAAGTCTTTCAAGTATTTTTTCAACCCTTGATTTAAGCAAGAAAGACCTACATAACCTTATCCATGCCAATGAATTAGGCAAACAATTTGCATCTATTCGTCCAGGTAAAAATCTTTTAGTGACGACCGATTCTGAAGGGTTGCTCCAGAAATTAAGTTACAAAAAAAACAATATTGACACGCTAACCGCTCTTCGTAGTAACAATAGCTTTACGATTGAAATGATTAGCAAGAACATTGAAAAGCAAATCACCAATGCCCAGGCAACCATCAATTCTTCTTTATTTCTTGATGGCAAGGACGCGGGGCTTTCCGATGGTATGATTATGGAACTTGCTTCCATCTTTGCCTGGGACATTGATTTTGCACTCAGTGTACGCAAAGGCGACCAATTTACTGTTGTTTATGAAAAACAATTTGTAGAGGGCAAAGAAATTAGTGCAGGAAACATTATTTCAGCCGAATTTATCAATCAAGACCATACATTTACTGCGGTAAGATTTGAAGATGATAAAGGCCATGCCAGCTATTTCACTCCTGATGGCAAAAGCATGCGCAAAGCTTTTTTACGCACACCTATTGAGTTCGCCAGAGTCAGCTCTCACTTTAATTTAAAAAGAAGACACCCCGTTCTTAATAGAATTCGTGCGCACAAAGGGGTTGATTACGCAGCGAGAACTGGCACTCCCATTAAAACGACCGGCGATGGTAAAATTGTTTACCGTGGAAGAAAAGGTGGATATGGTCGAGTTGTTATTGTTCAGCATGGTCAAAAGTACAGCTCTCTTTACGCTCACATGTCCAACTATAAAAGAGGACAAAAAGTTGGAAGCCATGTAAAACAGGGTGAAACTGTTGGTTATGTCGGCAAGTCTGGCTTGGCAACGGGGCCTCATTTACATTATGAATTCAGAGTTAACGGCGTTCACCGAAACCCATTAACAGTAAAACTTCCCCATGCAAAACCCATAAAGAAATCTTTACTGGCCGAGTTTAAAAAACAAACACAACCTTTAATCACCCAACTTAATAAAGCTAAAGCAAGCAATTTACTTGCTCAAAATACTCAATAAAAATGTCTGAGTTGTACATTGGCCTAATGTCTGGCACCAGCCTTGATGGAATTGATGCTGGCTTGGTTGAATTTGATGGGGAGGAAATTAAACTATTAGCGTTTGATTACTCTCCATTTTCTGATGAGATTAAAGAGGCCATTCAAGCTCTTTCCCACCCAAATTCACCTATCCTGTTAAAAGAGTACGGATCAATTGATACCAGGCTCGGCTGCTTGTTCGCCCAGGCCTGTAAGAAGCTACTCAAAAAAGCCAACGTTCCCAGTTCTAAAATCAAAGCAATTGGGAGCCATGGACAAACAATTTATCATGCCCCAGAGAAACCCTCGGCCTTTTCTTTACAAATAGGCGACCCTAATATTATTGCTGAAGAAACAGGTATTACCACGATTGCTGATTTTCGCAGAAGAGATATTGCTGCAGGGGGGCAAGGCGCCCCTTTAGTCCCCGCATTTCACAAAGCAATTTTCAGTCAGACATTCGATTTAGCGAAGAAAAATATCACCATCGTAAATATTGGAGGCATAGCCAATATCACTTATTTATCAATAGATAAAACGATTGGCTTTGATACCGGCCCTGGTAATACCCTGATGGATTACTGGATTCAAAAGAATTTAAATATTGCTTATGACAAAGATGGCGCTTGGGCAAAAACAGGAAAAGCCGACCCAGCACTATTACAAAGCCTGACTCAAGATCCATACTTCAGCTTAAGCCTCCCTAAAAGCACGGGAAAAGAATACTTTTCTGCATCATGGCTTAATGAAAAAATCCAACTTAGCCATGCTTGTAATGCAAATGACATTCAAGCCAGCCTTTGTTACCTAACCGCTGAAACTATCACGGCAGCTATTAAGAAACATGCTCCGTTAACTGATCATACTTTAATTTGTGGCGGGGGAATGCACAACAGCCATTTAATAGTGTTGATTAGAAAGAATTTAAATCACCCTGTTTCTTCTACAGCAGAATTTGGAATTAATCCGGATCACGTGGAAGCAATGGCATTTGCGTGGTTAGCCAGACAAACGATGAACAACTTATCTGGCAACCTAACAGAAGTAACAGGGGCAAAACAAGCTGTTATTCTTGGCGGTGTTTACCCTGGATTAAACGGGTTAAACTGAAAATGAAGAGCCACAACCACAAGTTGTACTTGCATTTGGGTTTCTTATAACAAACTGTGCACCTGAGACATCTTCTTTATAATCAATCTCAGCACCGTTTAAATACTGTACACTCATTGCATCAACAAGCACTGTAACACCACCATTTTCAACTTGGGTGTCATCGTCATTTACTTCTTCATCGAAAGTAAAACCGTACTGAAAACCAGAACAACCCCCACCCGATATATAAACTCTCAGCTTCAGGTTATTGTTATCTTCTTCAGCAATTAAAGCCGCTACTTTCGCAGCAGCACTATCGGTAAAAATAATTGGTTCAGCCATTTTGTTTGACCCTAAGCTGTAAATAAAAGTAGATTATGTCAATACCTAGCGTTTTAGTCAAGAATTAGGGGTATAAAGCAACTGTTTGTAATCCTGATTTTTCATCTAATCCACTCATTATATTCATATTCTGCACTGCCTGCCCTGCTGCGCCTTTTACTAAATTATCAATAACTGACAAAACAACTAAAGTATCACTCCCTTGTGGCTGATGAATCGCAATTTGGCATTTATTACTTCCCCTTACATTTCGTGTATCAGGGTGCTGCCCTTGCGGGAGCACATCAACAAACATCTCACTCTGGTATCTTTGTTCGTACAAAGCTTGTACTTGACTGACATCACCTGTAATTTGTCCATACATAGTGGCATGAATACCTCGAATCATCGGCGTTAAATGTGGAACAAAGGTTAGTCCTACCTTTTGTTTTGCCGCAAGCTCCAACCCTTGAGTTATTTCTGGCAAATGTCTATGTCCATTAACGGCATAAGCCTTAAAACTTTCTCCAGCTTCACTCATTAAAGCAGAAACTTGAGCCTTGCGCCCTGCCCCGCTAACACCTGACTTTACATCTGCAATCAAATGAGAAAGATCAATTAAATTATTTTCAATTAAGGGTAAAAGTCCTAGTTGAACCGCCGTTGGGTAACACCCTGGGCAAGCCAAAAGTTTTGTATTTTTAATCGCCTCACGATTAACTTCGGGCAAGCCATAAACGGCCTCCTTAATTAAATCAGGACAAGCATGTTCCATTCCATACCACTTTGACCATTCCTTATCATCTTTAATTCGAAAATCAGCCGATAGATCAATCACTTTAACATTGCGCGCCAATAGTTGCTCCGCCATTAACATGGCAGCACCATTTGGGGTTGCAAAAAACACCACCTCACAACTAGCCAAAGTATCTATATCAGGCACAGTAAACAACACATCACATAATCCACGCAAACTTGGATATGCCGCATCAACTCGTTGCCCAGCATCTGATCTAGAAGTCACCACACTGACATCGACATCCGGATGCAAAACCAGGATACGTAACAATTCAACCCCTGTATAACCTGTCCCTCCAACTATTCCCGCACGAATCATTTTATTCCTAACCTATTTAATACTGATAAACATTGCATATAATACCCGTTATCCTCTTTTTCTCTTATATTTTTATCCTTAACCTTATGCTTGCCATTGAAATAATTAACCATAAACTTCAAGCCTGTAACAGAGAAATGCCTCAAGCATCCGAAACAGACGTATTAATACAGGTTGCTGCTGCGGGCATCAATCGTCCTGATATTATGCAACGCCAAGGTCTATACCCTCCCCCTGAAAATGCCTCAGACATCCCTGGTCTTGAAGTATCAGGCACCATTGTCAGCGTTGGGAACAAAGTCCCCCACTTAAAAATAGGCGATAAGGTTTGTGCTCTGGTCTCAGGAGGTGGCTATGCTGAATATTGCCTGGCTAATGCCGCGTTATGCCTTCCAATCCCGACTAATTTTGATTTTATTCAAGCAGCCGCCTTACCTGAAACCTTTTTTACCGTTTGGAGCAATCTTTTTGATCGAGCCAATTTAACCGCGGGTGAGTCATTATTAATTCATGGAGGCAGTAGTGGAATAGGTACCACTGCCATACAATTAGCCAAAACCTTTGGTGCAAAAGTATTTATTACAGCGGGAACATCTGAAAAATGTGTGTTTTGTACTAAACTTGGAGCAGACCTAGCAATCAACTATAAAACCCAGGATTTTGTGTCTGAAGTCAAAAATGCAACTCAAGGCCGCGGTGTTGATGTCATTCTTGACATCATTGGGGGCGACTATTTTCCTCGTAACTTAAAATGCATGAACTTTGATGCTCGCTTAGTTCAAATCGCCATTCAAAATGGAGCGAAAGCCGAAGCCAACCTTCTAAGCATTATGTTAAAACGCCTAACCCTGACAGGCTCTACCTTAAGGGCAAGAAACAATAGTTTTAAAAGCAACATAGCCAGACAATTAAAAAAACAGGTTTGGCCCTTATTAGAATCAGGTAAAATTAAGCCTGTTATTTCGACTACTTACCCTCTTAAAGACGTGGAAAAAGCACATCAATTGATGGAAAGCAGCCAACATATTGGAAAAATCATTTTAACTGTATAAATTATGAACTACAGCACATTAATTTCACCGGAAATATTGTCCCAGCAAATTAACAACCCCAACTGGATTATTATTGATTGTCGTTTTTCTTTGGCTGACTCAGAAGCGGGAGCCAAAGCCTATCGAATGGGGCATATTAAAAATGCTCGCTATGCCCATCTTGATAATGATTTATCATCCAGAATAACCAGCACAACAGGCCGCCACCCACTCCCCAACTTTAATGTCTTAGTCAAAAAGCTGGGGCAATGGGGAATAGCAAATAATAGCCAGGTTGTGGTTTATGATGATGCTAATGGGGCATTTGCTAGTCGATTCTGGTGGTTATTGCGTAGTTTAGGACATGATGCGGTCGCAGTTCTTGATGGTGGCATTAACCATTGGCAATCCCCCTTGACGACTACGTTACCCAATATTACTGCAAAAACATTCAGACCCAGCCTTGATCGGTCATACTGGTTAAGTGCCTCCCAAGTAAGTAATAGAATAGCCTCTCAAGCAATTAAATTAATTGATGCCAGAGCACCCGAACGATTTAGTGGCGAGCAAGAACCGATAGACCCCATTGCAGGTCATATTCCTTATGCTATTAATAGAGCATTCCAGCTAAACCTTAGTTATTCAGGGTTATTTTTAGAGCGAAAGGTTCTTCAGCAACAATTTTCAGATCTTTTAGGAAGTTTTTCCCCAGAACAAACGGTTCATATGTGCGGCTCTGGCGTAACCGCCTGTCACAACTTATTAGCGATGGAATACGCGGGATTATCTGGGTCAAAACTTTATGCTGGATCATGGAGTGAATGGATCCGCAATAAAAACCATGCTATTGCTAACCATTAATCGACTTTACTCTACATTATTTAAATAATAACACCCTCTATTGACACAGGATTTAATTATCATGGCAGAACATGACAACAAACATAAAACATTACAAAAAGCCTTAGAAATAAATCTAGACAATTGTAAATACGGTACTATCGTTGAAATTGGTGCAGGTCAGGAAGTTGCCCGGAACTTTTTCCGCGCAGGAGGTGCCGCTGGAACCGTTGCCAAGACCATGTCTGCCTATGATATGCAAGTCAGTGACGATATATATGGTGCAGAGGAAACCAAGCGCTATGTCAGCCAAAGTCGTTTATTGAAAATGCTGGATAAAGAGTTTACAGCGATTACAGAGCTTTTAACGCCTACCCGCCCTAAAAATACCACCTTCTTTTCATACGCGGCCACCGTTACTGCAAAAAGCTACTTACAAAAAAATGAGTGTCACGGCTGGATAGGCATTCGTCTACAACTCTATAGAGAAGCCGCACCAAGCGATATCATCCTTCATGTTCGCATGCTAGACAATGATGGAAGTGCTCAACAAGAAGCTTTAGGGGTTATTGGTGTTAATTTAATACATGCAGCCTACCACCACTTTACTCATCCCAAAAAAATCGTTGAATCTTTACTTGATGATCTTGAACCAGGCCGCCTGGAAGTGGATATGATTAATTTTTCAGGCCCTTATTTTGAAGAAACTGAAAATAGATTAATGAATTTACATCTGGTTCATAGCAATTTAACCCATGCGGTTATGTTCAATCCCAAAGGTGAAGTCCAAATCCCGGCTGAACTCCTCTATAAAAAGAATATATTAGTTATTCGAGGCTCATTTACACCTTTAACAAAAGTCCATACGGATATGACTCGGTGTGGTCAGCAACACTTCAATGAAATTGAGTCAATTGATGCCGATAAAACCTTAGTCTTGGCAGAGTTAACCATGGCGAGCCTAACTATAGGCGACAGAATAGATGAAGCCGACTTCCTTTCTCGTGTTGATATGCTCAATACTCAAGGGTATACCGTGATGGTTTCTAATTATTTACGTTATTTTCGTTTACGAACTTATTTCAGGCGCTACACAAAACTACAACTCGGGATGATTTTAGGCATTTCTAATCTGGATTTAATTTTTCAGGAAGAATACTACGATGGCCTTGAGGGTGGAATTTTAGAAGCCTTTGCCAAATTATTCCCAGATAACACTCGCCTTTATATCTACCCTTATAAAAAATCAGAACAAGAAGAGTTAGTCACCGTTAATAACTTCAAACCGTCTAAAAACCTGCAACATTTATATACCCATTTACTTGAAAACGGGTATCTAGTTGGCCTAGAAAATGTTGATGAAAGTTTACTCGGTATCAGTCCGCTAAGAGTGCTTAATGAGATAAAAAAAGGACGTGGCAGCTGGGAAAATGAGGTACCCGACTCTATTGCCGAAATCATTATCAATAAAAAACTATTGGGCTTTGGCAGAGGATAAAAGACAACATGATTAAGGCTCCTCTGATCAAGTCATGACCTTATGTCTAGAACTAATCAGGGGGCGTTAACAAAAGCGCTTCAATTTCTGCTGCTGGCATTGGTTTATGAAAATAATAGCCTTGTATTGTTTTACAGGGTGTATTTTTAATAAACTGATATTGAGCTTCAGTTTCCACCCCTTCCGCAACAACGGATAAGCCAAGCGCTTCAGCCATAGCAATAATTGCATTAACTAAAACAACACCCTCTGAGTTAATTGCAGCATCAACAATAAATGACCTGTCAATTTTTAGAGAGCTAATAGAAAATCGTTTCAAATAGCTCAAGGAAGAATACCCTGTCCCAAAGTCATCTAGTGCAATTTCAAACCCTAATCGCCTCAATTCATCTACCGTAGCAATACCGCTCTTATTGCCTTCAATCAACACGCCTTCGGTTAATTCCAATCCTATATCTGCAGGCTGTAGCTGATAATCATTTAAATATTTATGTATTTTAGGGATCAATTCTTTATCATTAAATTGTCGTCCAGACAGGTTAATATCAACCCGCAACCCCTTTAAGCCCATCGCATGCCATTTAAAACATTGTCGACACACATGCTCCATAACCCATTCATCAATTGCCATAATCAGATTAGATTTTTCTGCTATTGGAATAAAAATAGCAGGTGAAATATTGCCTTTTTCAGCATCCGACCAACGTAACAGGGCTTCGCAACTATGAATTTCTCCCGTTATATTGTCAACTTGAGGCTGATAAACTAATTCAAATAAGTTATTTTCAATCGCATCCCAAAGTTTTGAAGCAATTTCTAAATGAGTCTGAATTTCACGATTCATCGCATCGGTAAAAAAGCAAAACTGGTTTTTCCCCGCCTCTTTTGCTTTATACATCGCGACATCCGCATGTTTTAATAAATCATCAAAATTATCACCATCCTGAGGCGCCACACTAACCCCAATACTTACACTGGCATAAACAATATTTTCTTGCAGTGTAATGGGGGTTTCAAACATATGTAAAATCTTGTTCGCAATCGTCGACAAAGATTCTAAATGTTCAATTTCATCAACGATAAGAACAAACTCATCACCACCAAAGCGCCCCAAAATATCATTCTTCCTAATCGCATCTTTCAGTTTTTGTACCACAAGTAGTAAAAACAAATCACCAAATTTATGTCCATAGTTATCATTAATAATTTTAAAGTTATCAAGATCAATAAACATAAGCGCAGTAATAGGCTGCCGACTATTTCGTCTCTTTGACAATAACAATTTAAGCTCTTCGAACATCAAGTTACGATTGGGCAAGCGAGTCAGAGCATCATAATTAGCTAAAAATAATAATTCCTTTTCATTACTTTTACGTTTACTAATGTTTTGGTGGGTACCACATAACCTTAAAGGTCTACCTTCATTATCCCACTCTACAACAGCACCTGAGCCCTGGATCCACACCCAGCTTCCATTTTTATGGCGCATTCTGAATTCAATTGAATATGGTATTTTTTCTTTGATTGCCTGTTCTATTTCAAACTGTATTTTTTTTTCATCACCAGGATGAATTAAATGATTCCAGTCAGAGATATTATTTTCCATCTCAGCTTGGGAAGCCCCAAGCATTTCCAGCCAGATAGTGTCTACAAAATGCGCCCCCGTTTGATAATTCCAGTCCCAATATCCCAACGATGCGCCCTTTAATACTTGCGTCAATTGTCGTTCATTAGTCATCAATTGCTTTTCTGTCGCAATCTTCTTGGTAATATCTTCTGCAATACAGCAGACCAAATCGGGCTTTCCAGCACGGTCTCTTGAAATAGGAAAGTGAATCGAGCGCAAACTAATCTTTTTTCCTAAATGTTGCATTTCCATATTTTTTTCAATACTTTCACGCTCTGTCGATTGTGAAAATGATCTAAAAACATTCCGTGCAGCCACTGCTGGCTCAGTCCCGGCATCTGAGAAAAACTGTTTAAATAGTTTGCTTTTATAAAGTTGCTGCCCGCTTTCATTTTGCACCATAACCAGCATAGGTATATGCGCCATAATACCTTCCAAAACCTTAGCCATGGAAATAATGGGGGCTGATAAAAAACGGCTCACTTGCTTTAAAGCAAAAAAACCAATCAAGGTTAAAGTAGCTAACAATATTATTAACGTAATAAAGCCCTTTTTTTGACTAAGCTCACTCGACTCTCTAGAAATTGCAATATGAATAATACCTTTAATGTTTTTTTCATATCCTTTATGGAAAGGCAAATAAACATTAACGACATTCATCTGCCTATCTTGCCCTACATCTGTAAGATACTGTTTTTCTCCTGTTGCAATCTTTTTTATTTTTGCTAATAAAAACTCATTCACCTGGTTATTGTTAAATTTATCATCACTGTGGGCAATAATTTTCCCAGCTAAAGAAAACACCTTGATAGAGGTAATATCTGGATAGGCTTTTGCTACATCCTCTACAAATAATCGTGTCTGATATTTTCCTGAAAAATTAGTTTGTTCAATCGCCTTTTGTAAAATTTCCCCTGTCAACAAAACGAGTCGTTGCTCATCCTTCTCTATACTGTTTTTGAAATGAAAGGCCGAAAATATTGCTAATATTAATAAAACACTAAAAAGAATCAAGCCATAAGAAAAGAGTAGCTTTGACTCTAAGCGATTAATTCTAGGTAATGAAAATTCACTGTTACTCATGACGATGGAAGTGCTAGTTTATTGTTGTTTTCTATTGGGACAATAATTTTTCCGCGCCACACGGGCTCTTTAGACTCCCATTGTTTTTTGAACATTGCCGGAATGGGCCCATCCCAACCAGGATATGCTGAGATCGTTTCTTTAGTCACAGGAAAAACAGGGATTAATTTATGTGATGAAACCGCTTTACCATTAAGAATATCATAAGCCGTATATAAGGTTTCCTCCCCTAAAGGCTTACAAAACTGAGCTGAATTAATCACCGCAAGCCGATTCTCAGAAATATTCTTTATTGATAAAGGGTCACCATCAATAGTCGCAATCATAATTTCATCTCGCCCCGCTTCACTCAGCCCCTTTAAAACATTTAACCCGCCACCATCATTAACAGTAAAAACAACATCTACAGAATGTTTTTCAGGAAAATCATATAGGAGATCCTTTGCGACAACCTCTCCAGCTTGTGGTGTTACTGCCTGATAAGAACCAAGAATACTATACCTCTGCTTATTGTCCGCTAAAGCATCAATAAAGCCATTGACTCGCTCAACCGTCGAAGAGACATAAGGATATTCCACTAAAATAAGTTTAATAACATAGGTATTATCAAATTTTGATGCAATGTACTCACCATTAAGGTAGCCAGCCTGGTAATTATCCGACGTAATATAAGACGCTAATTGGCCCCCACTAATATATTGATCATAAGCTACAACAGGAATACCTTTGTTATTTGCTTTTATTAAACCTTTAGCTAATGCCGCATTATCCGTAGGTTGAACAATAATCAGGTCCATATCACCTTGTTCAACAAGCCGGTCTAATTGAATAATTTGTTTTTCTATCCCCGCATCCCCATTGCCTGCAACAAAGGGATACAGCTTAATAGTTGCTAAGTTATTGTGAATAGCTTTGTCATTAATAACGCTCGCTGCATGCTCAATGCCTTCTCGCATAGTGACTTGACCAGCAATATCCATAGACCAATATAAAACAGCGATATGAAATATTGTCTTTTGATTGTTATTTTCAGCTGCTTGTAAATTGCAACACATAAAAAACAATAAATAGAGATAGCGACATCTTATTAAAGTAAAACAACTCATTAAAAGCCTATATTAAAAGTATTTAAAAAATGTATTAGCTTAAGGAGCCTCTGATTAAGACTTGCCCTAACACATTCGATAATTAGCAAATACTAATACCGAATCAGGTAATATTTCTCCGCTTTATCTATCCCTTTAAGAAAATAGCACTGGACTACATGTGAGTTGAAGCGTAATCTAAAGCCTACATATTATATGTATATTCACCTATCCTTGTACTGCTGTCAATTTGATTATCTAATTGGCTAAAATAAACGATTAATTTACTAGTTTTTAGTCATAAACGGCTTCAAATAAATGCCTAAATTACCTCAAAAAAATTCAACTAAGATTTTTTTAATCCTTAGTTTAGTCATTGTCATTCTAGACCTCACCTTTATCGGAATTACTTTCTTTCAATCAAGAAATACACTTATTTCAAGTCTTGAAAAGGATACAAAAAACCAGCATTCAACCTTTCAATCCTTATTCAAGGAAACCATAAATAATATGCTGCAAATTGCTACCTTTGTCGCGCACGACCCTCGTGTTCAACAATCATTCTTAAAAGGTAAACAGGCGGTCGAGTCAGAGGGAGGTGGTACAGGAAAACAACAAGCCCAGCTTGCTAGGGCTCATTTACTCGATATTGTAGATTCCAGCTGGGAAGAAATAACAAAGCGTTTTAATGCGCGACAATTACATTTTCATTTAGGCCCAGGTTCAACCTCCTTTCTCCGCGTTCATAAGCCTCACAAATTTGGTGACAATATGGATGATGTTCGCTATACCATCGTGGATGCAAATAAATTACAGCACACCACTAGTGGCTTTGAAACAGGACGAGTTTATTCGGGTATTCGAGGTGTTTCACCTATTTTTGCAATTGAACCTGAAACGGACAACAGGATTCATGTAGGGGCTGTTGAAGCAGGTATTTCCTATCATACTCTCATTGAAAATCTTGCCCAAACCCTTGATATTAATATAGCCATTTTACTGACTATGGAACATATCCAGGCAAATGTATGGCCTGATTTTGTAGAAAAACGACTAAAAACAAGCCCTCCTTTTGGTGATTTTGTTATTGAAGAAACAACCTCCCCTCTTTTTAAAAACATCCTTGACCCATCAATACCCCGTGAGAAATTTAGCAGTGATTTAGTTCAATGTGTTTATTTAAATGGCCGTTATTATGCTATTTCTGAAATTCCCTTACGAGACTATCAAGGACAACTAAACCCGACACTTAAGGATGCAGGGAAAATTGTATTCTGGAAAGATGTAACTGATGCTCACAGCACATTCTTTAACAATTTAATAAATAACCTTCTTTATGCTTTAGCTGGATTTATACTGTTTGAATTTCTACTGTATTACGGATTAAATAAATCGACAAAAAAACTTAACAAGATAATTGACCAACAAACTGAGCAACTATTAAAAGATATTACCTCAAAAGATGCCATAGAATTAAAACTAAGAAAACTATCTTTAGCGGTTGAGCACAATCCCAGTGTTATTTTAATGACAGATAAATTTGGAATTATTGAATATGTCAATCTCAAATTTGTTGAACTTACAGGCTATTCGCGTAATGAAGTCATTGGCCAGTCACCTAAGTTATTAAGTTCAGGCCAAACACCTCAAGCAACTTACAATGACTTATGGAAGACTTTGTCAGCGGGAAAGGAATGGAGAGGAGAATTTCATAATCGAAAAAAAAATGGTGATTTTTATTGGGCCAATGAATATATTGCACCTATTTTTAATGATGATGGAAATATAACTAATTTTGTAGGCCTACAAGATGATGTGACAGAGCACCGAAGAATTAACAAAGAAATCAACTATCAGGCAACGCATGATTTATTGACAGGATTAATTAACAGAAGAGAGTTTGAAAAACGACTTGAACGGCTTATAAAGAACTCACATCAAGACCATCATAGTGAACATATTTTTTGCTTTTTTGATCTTGATAAATTCAAAATAGTTAATGATACCAGTGGTCATCCTGCTGGTGATGAGTTATTACGCCAAGTTTCAACGCTAATCAGTGAGAATATCAGGCAAAGAGATACCTTGGCTCGATTTGGGGGGGATGAATTTGGTATTTTGATGGAATCATGCTCATTAAATAAAGCCGAGTATGTCACTGAAAAAATACGAGATATTATCGAACATTTTATTTTTATCTGGGAGGACAAATCATTTTCAATTGGCGTTAGTATCGGTGTCGTTCAAATTAATAATAAAACCAAAGACCTTACTGAAGCATTTAAACAAGCAGACGCAGCCTGCTATGCGGCAAAAGAAGCCGGTAGAAACCGGGTCTGGATATATAAAGAAAATGATATTACCTTATCTAATAGAAAAAATGAGCTGGACTGGGCTAATGAAACATTAGTGGCCATAAAAGAAAACCGCATGTCTCTTTTTGCCCAAGTCATTACCCCTATTGGCAAACAAAAGTCCAATAAACTTCGTTATGAAATTTTAGTCAGGCAATTTACAAAGAATGGGCAGCAAGTTTCGCCAGCTCAATTCTTACCTGCCTTAGAAAGATATAATCTAGCCATAAAATTAGATGCCTGGGTTATTTCTAAAACCTTTAATTTCTTACAAACTCACGAGGATAAAATATCTGATATTGAATATTTTTCTATTAACTTATCTGGGCAATCATTATCCAGCAAAAAAATATACGATCTCATTGCTCAATTTCTAGCAACTCAATTAACCCTTTCTTCAAAAATTGTTTTTGAAATTACAGAAACAGTCGCCATTGCCAATATTACTGATGCCATTCATTTCATCAGCTCTTTAAAGCAATACGGCTGTCGCTTTGCCCTTGATGACTTTGGTTGCGGCATGTCTTCTTTTGCCTATCTTAAAAAATTACCTGTTGATTATTTAAAAATAGACGGATTATTTGTCAAAGATATCGTTGAAGATCCGATCGACTATGCCATGGTTAAATCCATTAACGAGGTAGGCCAGTTAATGGGACTGGAAACAATAGCTGAATTTGTCGAAAATAAAGCGATCTTGCAGAAACTTGAAGATATTAACGTTAACTTTGCTCAAGGCTATAGTTTAGGCAAACCTCAGCCTCTGGAAAGTTTTTTCAAATCTATTTAGGAATGAGGATTTAATAAATCCTCATTCCTAAACTTCGCGCCGTTACCGATGCGGAATTTATAGCGAGCTGTTTTTTGTCGAGAGCAACGCCGCTATCGGCATAAAACCAACCGATAGAAATCTGCAGTCGTGACCACGCGAAGTATAAGCATCAAAAAATGTCTCTTAAAGAAACAAGGTGAAAGCCTTTCTCGGTTCGATTCATATTTGTTTAAAAAAGTCTTTAGGCGCACCACAAATTGGGCATGACCAGTCATCAGGTAAATCAGCCCAAAGAGTACCAGGCGCATAACCTCTATCTGGCTCACCTTTTTCTTCATCATAAATATACTCACACTCTAAACAGCGATATTTTTTAAACTCAGCCATCTTCTTTTCCTATCTTAATTCACGCTTAGTTACTTTTCTGTCCCAGTTACTGGGATATTTATAACAACAAATTCATAGTAATACTACTCCCATGTAGAAAACTGCCCCTCACTAGCCAGTTGAGTCATCTGCTGTTCAAATTTCTGCATAAATGATTTTTTATCACCCGTCCAATAAAACTGATCACCTATAAACACATCACAAAAGAAAGGAACCAGTATTGCTTCTCCCTTAGGTAATGATTTACCTAAGCCATGTAACAATATGGGTGTAATAGGGACATCAGGAAATTGCTCAGAAAGCCTTGCCAGACCACTTTTAAAATTTGAAAGTATTTCAGGTTTTCCTCGACTGCCTTCAGGGAAAAAAATTAAAACACGACGATCAGATAGCGCATCATAGCAAGGTAAAAGTGGATTATCACCACGAACAGCAGGTTTCCTCTTTATCGGTAAAACACCTATAATTTTAACCGCGAACCACGCCAATACAGGGTGACTAAGAAAATAATCCATCGCCGCAACAGGTTGTACATTAGGTAATAATTGAGCAGGCAATAAAGACATCAATACCAGAGTATCCAAGTGACTATTGTGGTTGGCCACTATAATGGCCGGGCCTTGCTTTGGCAGTTTTTCACGATGCCGTACATTTAACCCTAAAACGATTGAAACAATAAATCGTACTATCACCCGATAGAAAATAAAACGTAATAGTCTGTTCATCCTGTTTCACCTAAAAATAAAGATAATAAATAAAATGGAAAAATAAGGGCGCGGTATAAGTAAGGCTATCAATGCGATCAAGCATGCCACCATGCCCAGGTATTAATCGCCCCGTATCTTTGACTCCAATATCACGCTTAATAGCGGATAGAGTGACATCCCCAATAAAACCTCCAATACTAATAATAAGACCCGCGATGATTGCCATTTCTAAAGATAATGGGGTAAGAAAACCAGATAAAGCAACTGCCAGAATAGTGGTCGTTAGGACTCCGCCAACAAATCCGGCCCATGTCTTATTGGGGCTAACTTTAGGCACAATTTTTCGTTTACCGAATATTTTTCCCCAAATGTATTGAGATACATCATTAAACTGGGTTAAAAATACCAAAAATAAAACTAACCCCACCCCACTCTGCTGGAAAGTGTCTGTTGCAGGTAAGACCAGTAAATATGCTATATGACTAAGACTGAAAACCAACATCATTAAACCCCAATGAATGGTTCCAGCTGCCTGAAGAAAGTTTTTTGTTTCGCCTATGGTAATCATTCTTAGGGGTAGCAATAAAAAGATATAAACAGGAATGAAGATAATAAACATGCCATACCATTGCTGTGAAACCCAATAATACTGTAGTGGAATCGCAAGATAAGCCCAAAATAAAACACGCCGATCAGCTCGGCGTGTTGGTATCATAGACAAGTATTCTTTCAATGCCAAAAAGCTGATAAAACCAAAAAAAATTAATGAGATGCTTCGACTTAATACCATTGCCAAAGTAAATATCGTGACCATGATCCACCATGAGTTAACCCGCTGAATGAGCTCGGCATAGTCTTTATTAGGTTTATATTTTTTTAAAGCGGCAGTGATTAAGCTTGATATTGCAAGAATGAGATACAAACCAACGAGAGAATAAAATACGTTATTATCAATAGAAGTATTAATCATGCGACCGCCTCCAATGCTTTACGAACACGATTAAATGTTGTTACAACTAATAAGACCAACATGCTAAGCAATAGGTAATTGAGCCAGGGTTGAGGATTAACACCCACGCCTAAAATTAAAGTAATAACACCGAATAAAAATGCACGATCACTTTTCCCCATTGGGCCATCATAACGACGTTTCGCTCCAATTTGAATAGCAAGCACTCCAGCCATCTCACTAATAATAGTAAAAATAACCACGACAACAATCAAGCTCGCATTAATATCCACAATAACAGCCAACGGCAAATACAAGGCGACATCAGAAAACACATCGCCCAATTCATTTAGGATTGTACCTAATGACGATTTCATATTGTGCTCACGAGCCAACATACCATCAATAGCATTGAGTGCCATGCGAATAAACAGCACAATAGGAATAGTCAATAGAGGCCAGCTGGATGTAGGAAAAACCAACACCAACCCCCCTGCTAAAAATGAAATAATCATCGCTAAAACAGTGATTTGGTTAGCATTGATCCCTTTGTTTGCGAGTGCTTTTACCGTTGGTCTCAGTAGGTTTTGAAACTGTGGTTTTAATTCATATATTGATGGCATAATAATTCACCTGATTTTGTAAGTGTTTAATTCTCAATTTTTTATTCAGTTACTATTGAGTTATCACCCTATCTATAACAAAAATCATACCAACAAAATTAACCAATTAAAATCAACAAGGTACAAAAAACCGAGCCTTTTATTTTGTCACACCACACATAAAGCGTACACGCTACTAATCATAAAATGTATGCCAATTTATTTATAAACTTTTCAATCATCTTATTTGCATCTCAAGAAAAATTAAAAATGTATGCTGCGATATAGCTTTAATCAAAATAGAGTATACTTTCCATAATTAACACTCAACTAATCAGTTAGATTGAAATATAAATGGCTTCCCCAACCTATAAACGACAATCGCTATTACTTTTCTTATTTGAATTTGTAATAGTTATTGCTGTACTGGTTTTAAGTGCTATAAACATATACTCCCACCAGCAGTCATTAACTTTTAATGCTAAAAACTCAACCAAAGCACTTGCTAGCTTTGCAATGGCTGATGCTGAACGCTTAATTTATGGGGTAAGCATGATGTTTCCAGGCATTAATGATGTGATAGAAAATAAGAATAAGGATTTAAACCATTTTGACCCTAATATAAGCGCTCTGTTATTATCCAGAAAAAATGATAACCCTTATTTAATGGACCTTCTTATTGTGAATGAACAAGGTGCGATTACCCAATGGACAGGACAAGGTGAAGTACCCAGGGTTCTAGACCGTGAATATATAAATGTTCATTTAAATAGCCTATCCGCACAAAAAATATTTATAGGCAAACCCAAACTGTCTAAAGTACATAAAAACCAATGGTTTTTTGCAGTAAGTAAACCTTATTTTTACCCGGACGGAAGACTCAAACGGATATTAGTTGCTATACTCGACATCCAGTTCTTATATAGACACTACTTACAGTTAGATTTACCTGAACAGGCGACTGTTGTGCTAACGTCATCAGGTGGCATCATTTATACTCGAGTGCCAAACCACCAACAACTAGTTGGAAAGCAAGTCCCCATCGTAGCTGAATTTGGTCAAAGCCAACAAAAAATAAAAGTTTTTATAACCAAATCACCCTTAGATAATAAAAAAAGAGTCGTCACATTTTATAAAAATGATCACTACCCCCTTATTTCTATTGTTAGCTTTTCTGAACAACAGGTTCTGCAACCCTGGTATCAGCAATCTATCATTACTCTCTGCATAGCGGCTTTATTTCTATTCTCGTTAGCAATCATTTTAAAAAAAATAAAAAAATATCAGCGTTACCTTTATAAACAAGGGATTACTGAAAGCTTGAGTGGTTTGTACAACCGGCGTTATTTTTACCAGCATGCAAGTCTGGAGCTAAAAAAAGCCTTACGCTATCAATCATCAATGTCTATCATAATGATAGACATTGATGATTTTAAAAAAATTAATGATACCTATGGACACTTAGCAGGTGATCTATTAATTACAGAGATAGGCCGCATTTTAAAAGCAAACTGTAGATGTAGTGATATCGTCGCCCGATATGGTGGAGAGGAGTTTATTATCCTACTCCCTAATGCTGAAATGACAGGCGCTTGTAAAATGGCCGAACTTCATAGAAAAGCCTTCCAGGAAGAAAAAATTTATTACCAAGACTTTTTTTTCAACTTTACCGCAAGCTTTGGCATCTCTACATTAAATGGAGAGCAATCAATTGAACAATTAATTACTCAAGCTGATCAAGCTTTATATCAGGCTAAAAAGCAAGGAAAAAATAGGTTGGTGAGTTTTGATGAAAACCAGGCATCAAGTTGATTAAACACAATTTATTAATGAACAAGCCCTTCAAAAAGGCCAATAATCCAAAACAAGCCCCACAAAAATAGCCAGTCCGAAATAATTACTATTTAAAAATGCTTTAAAGCATAAAACTTTATCTCGATTAAAAATCAATTTCTGCTGATAAATAGATAACAACAAAGCCACAACTACCCCAGCATAATAAAAAACGCCCAACTGCTGCATTTGCCCAATAGTAAACAAAAGTCCGATGATAATAAGCTGTAATACCGCCATAATCTCACGGTCTTTATCTCCAAATAAGATGGCGGTCGATTTAACTCCAATTTTTAAATCATCATCTTTATCAACCATTGCATACATGGTGTCATAAACCAAAGCCCATAACATCACGGCAAGATACATAATCCATGCGACTAGAGGTATCTCATTTATTTGCGCACTAAATGACATCGGCACTGCAAAACCAAAAGCAATGCCTAAATAAGCTTGTGGCCATTGTGTATAGCGTTTCATAAAGGGATAGCTTGCCGCTAAAAATGCTGCGACAAACGACAGCATAATCGTCATAAAATTCAGCTGAAGCACTAATACAAAGGCGGTTAAACATAAAACGACAAATAAAATAAGTGCTTCTTTTGAGCTGACTTTTCCTGTTGCAATAGGTCTTTGCTTTGTTCTTTCTACATGAGGATCAATATCGCGATCAGCATAATCATTTATCACACAGCCAGCCGCCCGCATTAATACCACACCTGCGCAAATAATAAACAATACAAATAAATTGGGCTTACCATCACTGGCAACCCACAACGCCCACAATGCAGGCCACAACAGAATTAAAATACCAATCGGCCTATCAAATCGTGCTAATAGCCAATATTGCTGTAATCTTTCTATCACCAAGGAGCGGTTAATTGTCATTGTCTCTTATTGATTTAATAATTGATGTGGTTGAATGACCTTCAAAAAGAGATAGCATCTTAACCTCCCCCCCATTTGCTAACACGCTTTCATGCCCAGCAATAGATGTTACATCCGTATAATCCCCCCCTTTTGCCAAAATATCAGGTAGTAAGAAATCAATTTCGGGTTTTGGGGTATCCCCTTCAAAAGGGACTACCCAATCGACACATTCTAATGCGGCTAACATTTCCATTCTGTATTGCAGGTCATTTAATGGGCGTTCGGGGCCTTTAAGTCGCTTAACAGAGGCATCACTGTTGACTAAAATAATTAACCTATCGCCCAATGCCTTGGCTTGTTGCAAATATCTAATATGGCCTGGATGTAAAATATCAAAACAGCCATTAGTCAGCACTATTTTTTCACCTTCATTTTTTGCTACTTGCATGGCCTGCTTAATAACATCCAATGCACCGACTCCGCGATGATGCGCTCGCTGACCTTGCAATGCATAATCCAGCTCTTCAGTATTAACAGTCGCTGTGCCTATTTTACCCACCACTATGCCTGCCCCCATATTGGCCAGAATCGTGGCTTCTGCAAGCGGTTTTTTTGCAGCTAAACTGGCAGCTAATACAGAAATAACTGTATCGCCGGCTCCCGTAACATCAAACACTTCTCTTGCTTGTGTTGGCAAGTGCAAAGGGCCGTCTTCTTTACTTAATAAAGTCATCCCTTGCTCACCCTGAGTCACTAATAAGGCCTTAAATTCCATTTCAGTTAATAAATTCATCCCTCTTTCAACTAATTGCTGCTGATTTTCACAATGACCAACCACGGCTTCAAATTCAGTTAAATTAGGGGTGATGAGTGTTGCCTGCTTATACTTGGCAAAATCACTCCCTTTAGGGTCAATTAATACAGGTTTATTTAGTTTTGTGGCCAAGCTAATAAAAGGTTCAACAGGATTCAATGTCCCTTTACCATAATCAGATAAAACAATGACATTTGCTTGCATCATTTCTGCATGATAAAGATGCAGTAACTTTTCATTATCAACCGCATGAAAACCATCTTCAAAGTCTAGTCGAATCAATTGCTGGTGGCGACTCATCACTCTTAACTTAGTAATAGTAGGATAGTCTTTTAAGACTTCAAATTGACACAAAACACCCGCATCCAGTAACAGGGCCTTTAATGATTCTGCTGGCTCATCCTGCCCAACAAAACCCATCACAGAAACTTTCCCACCTAACGCCGCAATATTTAATGCAACATTGCCGGCACCGCCTGCTCGTTGCTCATCATCTTTTACATGAACAACGGGCACGGGCGCTTCAGGAGAGATTCTGGAAGTAGTGCCGTGCCAGTATCGGTCCAGCATTAAGTCACCAATAACTAAAACTCGCCCTGTAGAATAATTCGGTAATTGCATAGGTTTAAACGCAGTTTGTAAAACAAAATGATATTATACCCTCTTCATACAATATCGTTGAGAGTGTAACCATGAGTGTAAAGATTTATCATAATCCACGGTGCAGTAAATCCAGACAAACATTGCAACTATTACAAGAACAAGGTGTTGAAATAGATATTATTGAATATTTAAAAACCCCCCCGTCAGTCACTGAATTGTCAGATATTTTAGAAAAATTAAATCTTGAACCACGTGCTTTAATGCGTAAAAATGAAGCCGAATACAAAGCCACTGGCATGGATAATACAGAACTAAGCAACAATGAGTTAATCGAGGGAATGGTTGCTACACCAAAACTAATTGAACGCCCTATCGTCTTAGCTAATGATAAAGCAGCGATTGGTCGCCCTCCTGAAAGTGTTCTGGCAATTCTTTAAAATATATAGCAACCCGCAAACATGACTAAAATTTTAATTCTATATTACAGTCGCAATGGCACAACTGAAAAAATGGCAAAGCAAATTGCCAGAGGTGTTGAATCTATTAATGGGGTTGACGCTGTATTAAGAACAGTTCCTGAAATTTCCACAGTTTGCGAACAAACAGAAAAACCCATTCCAGAAATGGGGGCACCCTATGCAACACTTGAAGATTTAAAGTCATGTGACGGACTGGCATTAGGTAGCCCGACTCATTTTGGTAATATGGCTGGCGCACTTAAACACTTCATCGATAACACCACTGAAATATGGTTTCCAGGCACTTTGTCTGGCAAACCCGCAGGGGTTTTTACCTCGACAGGTAGCATGCATAGTGGACATGAAAGCACTCTTTTATCAATGATGCTGCCTCTTATGCATCACGGGATGTTGATTATGAGCATACCAAGCAATGAAATTGCACTAAAAGAAACATCAACCGGAGGTACACCTTATGGCCCTAGTCACCTTGCATCATCCAACCTTGATTTAAGCACTGAAGAAAAAACCATCTGCCGCGCACTAGGCAGTCGCCTGGCTAAAACCGCTACTGCACTAAAACATATCTAATGAAAAGAGTTTATTATTACTATTTGGCGTTAACTGGGTTTTTTGGTTTATTTATCTTGTTAATGCTATGGAACACTATTTTGGTTCCCTCAACCCATCTACCTATTTCTTTAGTTATTTTTACGGTGATTACACCGTTATTATTACCTTTTAGAGGGCTATTAAACGGTAATTTAAAAAGCTGTACCTGGATGAGTTATATCAGCCTGTTTTATTTTACTCACGGTGTAGCCGAGGCTTTTAACTCACCTGCGGAAATATATTACGCCTTACTTGAAGTGTTTTTTAGCCTGCTACTCTGTGCAGGCAGCGCCTTCTACGTTTACAAAGCAGAAAAGATAAAATAATCCAGTGCAAAAACAACTTCCTTTACAGTTTGAATTCCAGTCGAACCAAAATTTCAGCACCTTCTACCCAGGTAGCAATGAGGAAGTGATTAATCATCTGCGCCATATTTTTATTAACGATGAGCAACAAATCTTTTTATGGGGTGACGCAGGCACAGGAAAGTCACATTTGCTGCAAGCCGTTAGCCAGGAAAGTAACAGGCAAAATAAAACCAGTTTTTATTTTTCGTTCGCTGAACATCAGCTTCCAGACCCTGACATGCTAAGTGGCCTGGAAAACTTTGATATTGTTTGCTTTGATAATATTGATCGAATAGCTGAAAACAGCGAATGGGAACATGCTTTTTTCAACTTTTTTAATTTACATAGAGATGCCAATAAAAAACTGGTGTTATCAGCCCTTTGTCCTCCAAAATTCCTGTCTATTCAGCTTCCAGACCTTAAAACCAGAATGAACTGGGGCCTGACATTACAGCTTGCAACATTGTCAGATGAACAACAACTTAGCGCTTTAATATATAAAGCTAATGATTTAGGTTTTGAGATTCCACTGAATGTGGGTCGTTTTCTGATGTCTCATTACACCCGTGATATGCCATCAATCTGGATACTTTTAGACAAAATAAATCATGCAACACTCGCGGCGAAACGTAAACTGACAATCCCTTTTTTAAAACAGATCATGAACGAACAGGAAAAACAATGAAACAGGATAAAATCCTGATTATTGGTGCGGGGGCAATTGGTAGTTTTTATGCTGCAATCCTCAGCAAAGCAGGGGCAGATGTCTCTGTTGTCTGTCGCTCAGACTATCAGACGGTTAAACAAAACGGCTTTACTATCAACAGTACCGACCTAGGCAATTGGAGATTCAACCCTTCACAGGTAATAACATCAGCAGCAGAATATATTGGCCAAGCTGATTACATTATTCTTTGCACAAAAGTCATCCCAGCAATCAACCGTGTTGAATTATTACAGTCAGCCGTTAACCCAAGAACCTGTATTGTATTTATCCAAAATGGGGTGGACATTGAACAGGAACTGCTTGATGCCTTTCCTAATAACGAGATTATTAGTGGCTTAGCCTTTATTTGTTGCACTCGTATAGCCCCAGGAATAACGCATCATTTAGCTTATGGAAAATTAAGCCTAGGCAGTTTAAATAAAACACCCGCCACTTCAAATAGAACCCAGCATTTAGCCGGGTTACTTAACCAGGCGGGCGTTGAATCGGTTGTCACCGATAAAATCATTAGCAACCGCTGGTTAAAGTGCCTCTGGAACGCGTCTTTTAATCCCCTTTCTGTTTTATCAGGAGGGCTCTCTACCAAAGAGATATTATCTACACAAGAACCGCTAATAAGAACCATTATGCAAGAAGTCATGCAAATTGCAGAAGCCTGTGGTCACCCTTTAGAAAAAGACAGCATTGATATAAACATTGAAAATACCTATGCCATGCCGCCCTATAAGACAAGCATGTTATTAGATTATGAGAATCATCAGACAATGGAAATTGAGGCTATTCTCGGCAATACGCTATCAGCAGCTAAAAGACAACAAATTGACAGCCCAGTCCTTGATACTTTATATGCTTTAATGAAACTACGACAGCTAAATTAAATATTTAATAGTTATTAATCTGTTTTTTTCAAGATTTAGTGTAAAATAGGAGGATTTTCGAAGTATAAAATTATTTTTCATCTTTGAATAGCGCTTTAAAGCTGGTTAGACCAATCATTGGAACGACTCGCCCAAGAAGTATTAATAGCTTATTATCTTAAGTTTTAACTCTTAATATAGTAAGGATTACCGTTTTTTTATTTCCATTTTTTAGAGTACAAACATGACAGATCTATCCCTCTACAGAAACATCGGCATATTCGCCCACGTTGATGCTGGTAAAACAACAACAACTGAACGGATTTTAAAGCTTACAGGTAAAATCCATAAATTAGGCGAAGTACATGATGGTGCTGCGACTACAGACTTCATGGAACAAGAACAAGAGCGTGGCATTACTATTCAATCTGCTGCTACATCTTGTTTTTGGGACGACCACCGCTTTAACATTATCGACACACCAGGACACGTAGACTTCACAATCGAAGTTTACCGTTCGTTAAAAGTGCTTGACGGTGGTGTTGGCGTATTCTGTGGATCAGGCGGCGTTGAACCTCAGTCAGAAACCAACTGGCGCTACGCTAACGAATCTGAAGTTGCTCGTGTTATCTTAGTTAACAAACTGGATCGTCTAGGTGCAGATTTCTATCGTGTTGTTAAACAAGTTGAAGACGTACTAGGTGCAAACCCACTGGTCATGGTTTTACCTATTGGTGAAGAAGATGATTTCGTTGGTGTTGTCGACCTACTGACACGCAAAGCATGGGTATGGGATAACACAGGGGATCCAACTAGCTATGAAATTCAAGACGTACCTGCCGACATGGTTGATACTGTTGAAGAATGGCGTGAAAAGCTAATTGAAACAGCTGTCGAACAAGATGACGACGCAATGGAAAAATATCTAGACGGCGAAGAGCCAGATATGGAAACCATTAAAGCCTGTATTCGTAAAGGAACAATCAACCTTGATTTCTTCCCTACTTATTGTGGCTCTGCATTCAAAAACAAAGGCATTCAATTAGTACTAAATGCCGTTGTTGACTACCTACCATCACCTACTGAAGTTAAACCTCAACCAGAAGTTGATGACGAAGGCGAAGAAACAGGTGAATTTGCGATTGTTGATGTCGACCGTCCATTCCGTGCGCTAGCTTTCAAAATAATGGATGACCGTTATGGTGCCCTAACCTTTATTCGCATTTACTCCGGTAGATTAAATAAAGGTGACTCAATCATGAACAGCTATACAGGCAAATCCGAGCGCGTTGGTCGCATGGTTGAAATGCATGCTGATGAGCGAATTGAATTAGATAGCGCTCAAGCGGGTGATATTATCGCTGTAGTTGGCATGAAGAACGTCCAAACAGGCCACACATTATGTGACCCTAAAAACCCAGCAACCCTTGAACCTATGGTCTTCCCTGATCCAGTAATCTCAATTGCTGTTTCACCAAAAGATAAAGCGGGCTCTGAAAAAATGGGAATTGCTATCGGTAAAATGATTGCTGAAGACCCCTCTTTCCGCGTTGAAACTGACGAAGACAGTGGAGAAACCATCCTAAGAGGTATGGGAGAACTTCATTTAGACATTAAAGTTGATATTTTAAAACGTACTCACGGCATCGATGTTGAAGTTGGTAAGCCACAAGTTGCTTATCGCGAAACAATTACTAAAAGTATCGAAGATAGCTACACCCACAAAAAACAATCAGGTGGATCTGGCCAATACGGTAAAATTGATTACATTATCGAGCCTGGCGAACCTGGCACTGGCTTTATCTTTGAATCCAAAGTGACTGGTGGTAACGTACCAAGAGAATTCTGGCCTGCAGTAGAAAAAGGCTTTAAAAACAGCATCGACAACGGTGTTTTAGCGGGCTTCCCTTGCTTAGACTTTAAAGTAATACTACTTGACGGGGCATTCCACGCAGTCGATTCATCAGCCGTTGCTTTTGAAATTGCTGCTAAAGCGGCATATCGTCAATCGATCCCTAAAGCTGGGCCTCAATTAATTGAGCCTATTATGCATGTTGACGTATTTACACCTGAAGATCATGTTGGTGATGTAATTGGTGATATCAACCGTCGTCGCGGCATGATGAAATCACAAGAAGCTGGCGTAACAGGCGTTCGCATCAAAGCGGATGTAGCATTGAGCGAAATGTTTGGTTACATTGGTGACCTACGCACCATGACATCAGGTCGCGGACAATTCTCTATGGAATTCTCTCACTACATGCCATGCCCTAAAAACGTAGCAGAAGAAGTCATCAAAGAAGTACAAGAGCGCAACAAAAAGTAATAAATTAAAGCTTAATACTTAATTAAAACCTGCTTAAGCAATTAAGCAGGTTTTTTTATGCCTTTCTTTCAGGCATAAAAAAACCGCCACCCTCACTTAGAGAGCAGCGGCACATTTGCATTTTAAGCTTTTAAGCAGAAAAGTTAGCAGATGCGAATTCCCAATTTACCAGCGCCCAAAAAGCCTCAAGATACTTAGGTCTAGCATTACGGTAGTCAATGTAATACGCATGCTCCCAAACATCACAAGTTAACAATGGAGTTTGCCCTTCAGTTAAAGGTGTCGCCGCATTACTTGTACTTACTAGCTCAATACTTCCATCGCTATTCTTTACTAACCACGCCCAACCTGAACCAAAAGTAGTGACTGCGCATTTTGTAAACTCAGCCTTAAATTCATCAAAAGAGCCAAATTTAGCAATAATAGCATCAGCTAACGCACCCGTCGGAGCACCTCCACCATTTGGAGAAAGACTATTCCAGTAAAAAGTGTGATTCCAGATTTGAGCAGCATTATTGAACATCCCACCCTCTGAACGAGCAACAATAGATTCAAGCGAAGCATCTTCAAATGAAGTACCCGCAATCAAATTATTAAGGTTTGTAACATAAGTCTGGTGATGCTTTCCATAATGAAACTCAAGTGTTTCTTCAGAAATATGAGGCGCAAGCGCATCTTTAGCGTATGGTAAAGCAGGCAGTTCAATAGCCATGAGTGTCTCCATCAAAAGTTAAGAGTAAATATTAAAAACACCAAATACAAATAAATACCAAGCATTTTTCTAAGTTATTGTACTTTATCATTGCTGCTAGATAAAATAAAGCAAAACAAGCGATCTCTCTTTTATATAATCCACAATTTACCCACACAATTAATAAACAAATTACCTACATCATGGCCATAGAAATCGAACATAAATTTTTATTAAAAAATGAAGACTGGAAAAGTGAAGTTCACAAGTCTACAGAATACAAACAGGGCTACTTAATTAGCGACAAAAAAAGATCTGTAAGAGTTAGAATTACAAACAATGAAGCTTGGCTGAACATAAAAAGTGCAACCATAGGCACTCACAGACAAGAATTTGAATATGAAATACCATTGAACGAAGCGGTTGAAATATTAAACACACTCTGTGAAAAGCCAATTATTGAAAAAACTCGACACCTTGTTACATTCAAACAACATCTATGGGAGATAGATGTTTTTGAAGGTGATAATTACGGACTGACAGTTGCAGAAGTAGAGCTCAGCTCAATTGGCGAACAATTTGCAAAGCCAAGCTGGCTCGCTACTGAAGTAACGCATGATTTAAAATATTACAATAATAGCTTATGCAAAAACCCTTATAAAAGCTGGAAAAAAGACAAGTAAACAAAAAGCGTTTGTATTATCTTCAAATATACTATATATTTATTTGTATGAATAAAACAACCGTTGTTGCATTTTTGATACTTATAAGCTGCAAGTTATCAGCCGCCGACCTACAACCAGAGATTAATAGAATCGAATCTCAGTGGGCCAGCCTATATTACGCACAAAACAATAGCGAACAAAAGCGCCTCTACCCTTTGCTGCTAAAAAAAATAGAATTACTTGCCAGAAAAAACCCAAATTCAATTGAACCTGTCATCTGGCAGGCCATCGTTATTGCAACCAACGCGGCTTTTGAAACCCCTTTCAAAGCACTTGAATCGATTAATACCGCAAAAAACTTACTTGAGCACTCAATCGAAAAACAAGCCGATGCACTTGAGGGGGCGGCATTAGTTGTTCTTGGAACACTTTATTATATGACACCAGGATGGCCAATCTCTTTTGGTGACGAAAAGAAAGCAGAGTCTCTTTTTAAAAGAGCATTAAAAATCAATCCAACAGGCATAGATACTAATTACTTTTATGCCGACTACCTCTTAACTCAGGAAAAACTTGATTCTGCCCAGCAATACTTCAAAAGAGCAACATCACTACCAGCCAGACCCCAGCAATATTTCGCGGACACCCAATTAAAAAAAGAAGCCCTTATTGCTCTTAATAATACAAAACTTAGAAAACTAGAAACGGGGAAAAACAAATTCTTATCGTTATTTTCCACTGCAAAAGCCTTCTAGACCATTATTATAAGGCTGGGACCAGAAAACCCTACTTATAAATAGCAACTTTCTGATATTATATGTCTAAATTTTTACAATAATAAACTGGATTAAAACATGACTTTTGTCGTCACAGAAAACTGTATCAAATGTAAATTTACTGATTGTGTTGATGTCTGCCCCGTAGATTGCTTTCACGAAGGCCCTAATTTTTTAGTTATTGATCCAGACGAATGCATTGACTGCACTCTATGCGAGCCTGAGTGCCCTGCAAACGCCATCTTTGCCGAAGACGAGCTCCCCGAAGGCCAAGAGCAATTTATCGCCTTAAACGAAGAATTATCAAAAAGCTGGCCTGTTATTACAGAAGTTCAAGAAGCCCCTGCAGATGCAGAAGACTGGAACGGCAAAACAGGAAAAACCGAACTGCTAGAGAAATAACTCTAAGTAAACTATCAGAGCCTATCTTAATAAATAAAATAGGCTCTCTACTTACACCTAAACACCTCTTCATTAAGCAACTAACTTAGATCATAACAATAACCACCAGCCTACCCTTAGCTTGAAATTACCCACAAACACCTCAAGATCTAAATCCACTTAGTATACCCACAACTTAAACTTCGCGCAGCCAGCACGGATGCGGAATTTATATCGAGTCTATTTTTGTCAACAACAAGGCGCCAAAATTGGCATATAGCAAGCCACACACAACCATTTTAGAAACACAGCCTCGACAAAAAATCGACCGATAGAAATCCTCACCATAGCATATGAAGTATAAAGAACCATATACCAGCAACGCTTAGCAGTATTTGAAATCTTGACGATAAAGCTGGAGAACATTGCCCGCAACCTCAGCCTACCCCCATTCCAATCAAGATATGATTAACCTAGGAATTTACTGATTTCTAACAATCTGCGAACCGCACAACGCCACGTAATACCAATTCCAATAAATAATAACTACAATAGCCGTCACTCCCGAAATCTTTAATCGGGAATCCATCCTCGCATATAAATTCCCGCTAAGAGCCGGCAGGAATGACCACTTCTCAGCTCAAGTATTAATATATTGGGATTGGTATAATATATAGATAACCAGGTTCGTTTTAATAAAGAAAACAAGCCAGACAATTATTAACAGCCAAATCAAAATATAATTACAAAACATCCAGACATAAAAAAACCGGTTAAAACCGGTTTTTTTATGTCGAAAGTCAAAAGAGTTTAATCTTCTTCAGACAACTCAATCTCTGGTCTGTCAACTAATTCAACATAGGCCATAGGAGCTTTATCGCCAGCTCTAAAACCACATTTAATCACTCGAACATAACCACCAGGACGAGCCTGGTAACGCGGACCTAACTCATTAAACAACTTAGTAACCACATCACGATCTCGAAGTTTAGCGAAAGCCATTCTTCTTTTAGCGACAGAATCATCTTTAGATAATGTAATTAGTGGCTCAGCAAAACCACGCAATTCTTTTGCTTTCGGTAAAGTTGTTCTAATCAACTCATGCTTAAATAGCGAAGTGGCCATATTGCTAAACATTGCCTTACGATGACTACTATTTCTATTTAACTGTCTACCAGTTTTACGATGTCTCATTATTTTGACCTTTAAAATTAAATACCAGTTTGACCTTGATCAATCAAGTTTTCAGGAGGCCAATTTTCAAGACGCATCCCCAATGACAAACCTTTCAATGCTAATATATCTTTTATCTCAGTAAGTGATTTCTTACCCAGATTTGGTGTTTTAAGCAACTCAACTTCTGTACGCTGAATTAAATCACCAATATAGAAAATGTTCTCAGCTTTTAAACAATTTGCAGACCTAACAGTCAACTCCAAATCATCAACAGGTCTTAATAAAACAGGATCAAATTCAGGCTCAACAGGAACCACTTCCTCAACCACCTTATCGCTAACCTTCTCAAAGTCAACAAAGACAGATAATTGATCATGTAATATAGTTGCCGCTAATTTAACTGTTTCTTCAGGATCAACAGTACCGTTAGTTTCAAGCTCAATAACCAGCCTATCCAAATTAGTACGCTGCTCAACACGAGTACTTTCAACTGCATAAGCAACCTTAACTATTGGACTAAACGCAGCATCAATATGCAAAACACCCACAGGGGAGCTTGAATTTTGTTCCTTTCTTACACTTGCAGGAATATAACCGCGATCACGCTCAACTTTTAGCTTGATATCTAAAGAACCAGACTCAGCTAAATTCGCAATAACCAAATCAGGATTTACAATTTCAACATCATGTGGCAAATCAATATCAGCCGCTGTTACAACACCAGCACCCGATTTTGACAAAGTTAACTCTACTTCATCTTTAGAATGAAGGATGATCGCAAGGTTTTTAATATTCAAAAGAATATCAATCACATCCTCATGAACACCATCAATTGTTGTGTATTCATGCTGAACACCTTCAATCTCCACTTCAGTCACTGCACAACCAGAAATAGATGAAAGCATGACTCTTCTTAAAGCATTACCTAACGAATGTCCAAACCCTCTCTCGAATGGTTCAATAACAATTCTTGAATGATTTAAGTTATGACTGACAACCTCAACCAATTTAGGCTTAAGTAAACCAGCAATAGTATTTTGCATAATTTATTTCTCAGTAAGAATTATTTCGAGTAAAGCTCTACAACTAACTGCTCATTCATATCAGCACCTAGGTCCGCTCTATCTGGAAAAGACTTGAATACACCAGCCATAGACTTTGTATCAACCTCAACCCATGTAGGGAAACCATATTGCTCAGTTACAGAAAGCGCTTCAACAATACGTTGTTGTTTTTTAGCCTTTTCTCTGATCTTAATTTCGTCACCAACACTCACTTGAAATGAAGCTATATTGGTAATCTGATCATTAACTACAATTGACTTATGTGACACCAATTGACGCGCTTCAGCACGAGTTGATGCGTAGCCCATTCTATAAACCACATTATCAAGACGTGATTCCAAAAGATTTAAAAGGTTACTACCTGTTGCACCTTTTTTTAGATCAGCTGCTTTATAATAATTTCTAAATTGCTTCTCTAAAACGCCATAAATTCTTCTAATTCTTTGCTTAGCGCGTAGCTGTAAAGCATAATCAGAATTTCTAGTTCTCGCAGTTCCATGCTGCCCAGGTCTTTGATCTAATTTACACTTACCTTCTAAGGACTTACCTCTACCTTTCAATAAAAGATCAGTACCTTCTCTACGACTTAACTTACAAGTTGGGCCAAGATATCTTGCCATTACACTACTCCAAAATTTTAAACGCGGCGCTTTTTAGGTGGACGACAACCATTATGAGGAATAGGAGTAACATCAACAATATTGCTAATCTTGAATCCTAAATTATTTAATGATCTTACAGCAGATTCACGACCAGGCCCTGGACCTTTAATCATAACATCTAAATTTTTCATTCCATATTCAAGAGCTACGGTCCCAGCTCTTTCAGCTGCAACCTGAGCAGCAAACGGGGTACTCTTACGTGACCCTCTAAATCCAGAACCACCCGCTGTTGCCCAAGATAGAGCGTTACCTTTACGGTCAGTGATGGTTACTATTGTATTATTAAAAGTTGCATGAACATGTGCAATACCGTCTGCAATTTCTTTTTTTATACGTTTTTTAACACGTTTTTGAGTTGCCATTTTTAAGCCTTGAATGTCTTATTTTCTGATTGGTTTACGAGGACCTTTGCGCGTACGGGCATTGGTTTTAGTGCGTTGCCCTCTTAATGGCAAACCTCTACGGTGTCTTATACCCCGATAACAACCTAAATCCATCAGACGTTTAATGTTCATAGACACTTCACGACGAAGATCACCTTCTACAGTCATCGTAGTTATCACCTTACGAATAGACTCAAGCTGCTCTTCAGATAGCTCTTTAATTTTGACTGCCGGTTCTATATTAACCTTCTTACATATGTCGCTAGCAGTTTGACGACCAACACCATAGATTGCTGTTAACGCAACTACTGCGTGCTTATGGTCTGCTACATTGATTCCGGCAATACGTGCCATCTAGATACTCCTACTTCGGTACTCTAAAGTTAAGCGCGCAATTATAGCATGACAGTATATTATGCGCAACAAAAATTAACCTTGACGTTGTTTATGACGTCCGTCTTTACAAATGACGCGTAAAACGCCGTTTCTTTTTATTACTTTGCAATTTCTACAAATCTTTTTAACTGATGCGCGAACTTTCACAGCATACCTCTTAATTAAAATTAAACCTCCGCGGGTTTTTTCGTCGGCCCTAAGGGGTGACGAAAAAACCTACCGAGATGATACCCCGACCACTTACGGCCGAGCGTTTCATTTATTTTTTTAGCTTGGCCTTTTTCATTAGCCCATCATATTGCTGAGACATCATATGTGTTTGAAGTTGTGAAATAAAATCCATAACAACAACTACAATAATCAATAAAGAAGTACCACCAAAATAAAAGGGTACATTCCAGTAGACAATCATAAACTCAGGCAACAAACAAACCAAAGTAATATAGAAAGCGCCGATCAAGGTTAACCTTGTCATAACCTTATCTATATACGCAGTTGTTTGAACACCAGGTCTAATTCCAGGCAAAAAAGCACCCGAACGCTTCAAATTGTCAGCCGTATCTTTAGAGTTAAAAACTAATGCCGTATAAAAGAAGCAGAAAAATATAATTGCTGCCGCATAAAACAATACATATATAGGTTGGCCAGGAGATAACATTGTTGAAACATCCTGCAACCACCCAAAACCTTCATTACTACTAAACCAACCAGCAATTGTGGAAGGAAAAAGAATAATACTAGAAGCAAAAATTGGAGGAATAACTCCCGCCATATTAAGCTTTAAAGGTAGAAAACTACTTTGGCCCGCCATCATTTTACGACCCTGCTGTCTCTTAGGGTAATTAATAATGATTCTACGCTGGCCTCTTTCAACAAAAACAACAAGCGCGGTAACTGCAATCGCAACTAAAAACAACAGAACAATAAATGCACCATTCATTTCACCTGTTCTTGCTAATTCCAGGGTTCCACCAATTGCAGAGGGCAACCCAGAAACAATACCAGCAAATATTATCAAAGAAATACCATTACCAATACCTCTTTCAGTAACCTGCTCACCCAACCACATTAGGAAGATAGTTCCAGTTACTAAAGTAATGGCAGTAATCACAACAAAGCTAGTTCCAGGATTAATAACAACCCCAAGACCACCCGCAGTTTGATTCTGCAAAGCCATAGAAATACCTACAGCTTGAAATGTAGCCAAAACTACAGTTCCATATCGCGTATATTGTGAGATCTTTCTACGACCTGACTCGCCTTCTTTTTTAACTTGCTCCATATAAGGAACTACTACCGTCATCAACTGCATAATAATAGATGCAGAGATGTAAGGCATAATACCAAGAGCAAAAAGACTTAGACGCATTAACGCCCCACCAGAAAACATATTAAACATATCAAGAATTGAACCGCTTTGCTGTTCAAACATGATAGCCAATGCATTAGGATCAATCCCTGGAACAGGAATATGGGCGCCAACTCGGTAAACAACAAAGGCGCCAAGTACAAATAACAACCTTGACCTTAACTCTGAAAAATTTCCCATCCTACTAGCCATTTCAGCTCTTGAAGTACTCACAAGTTATACCTCTACTTTGCCACCAGCGGCTTCAATTGAAGCTTTAGCACCAGCCGTTACTTTCAATCCTTTTACTGATACAGATTTAGATATCTCACCAGATTGAATAACCTTAACTGTTTTAGCAAACATAGGAACTAAATTTGCATCAATTAAAGACTTTAAGTCTACAACATCTGTAGATAAAGAACCAATCTCATACAAAGTAACCTGTGCAGAGAATTTCTTTACTCTAGACGTAAACCCGACCTTAGGAAGTCTACGTTGCAAAGGCATCTGACCACCTTCGAAACCAACTTTAGGCAAGCCACCACTACGTGATTTTTGACCTTTATGACCGCGTCCACATGTTTTCCCTAGAGTCGACCCAATACCACGACCTACTCTTTTACGAACCTTACGGGAGCCATATGCAGACTGTATCGTATTTAAATACATTACAATTCCTCAACTTTCAGCATATAAGATACTTTATTAATCATTCCACGATTTTCTGGAGTATCAATAACTTCAACTGTATGACGTATCTTTCTTAATCCTAAACCTTTCAAGCAAGCTTGGTGACTTTTAAGCCGTCCAATCTTACTTTTAGTCATAGTTACACTTAATTTTTTATCAGCCATGATGACTACCCAGTAATTTGTTCAACTGTCAAACCGCGTTTAGCAGCAATTTGTTCAGCATTATTCATTTCAGACAACCCTTTGATGGTTGCTCTAACAACGTTAATTGGGTTATTTGTTCCGATGCATTTAGCAAGAACATTATGAACCCCAACAACTTCAAATACCGCACGCATCGCACCACCAGCAATTACACCAGTACCTTCAGAAGCTGGCTGCATATAAACTTTAGCAGCACCCGTTTCACCAGTAACAGTATATTGTAAAGTACCATCTTTTAATTCTACTTTACGCATGTTCTTTCTTGCTTGCTCAAGTGACTTTTGTATCGCTATGGGGACTTCTTTAGCTTTACTTACGCCATATCCAACACGACCATTTCCATCACCAACAACTGTTAATGCAGCGAATCCGAAAACCCTACCACCTTTAACAACTTTAGCAACACGACGCACTGAAACTAATTTTTCCTGCAAGCCATCTGCACTTGCTTGACCTTGAGGTCCTGATGTAGCCATTATATTCTCCTAGAACTTCAAACCAGCTTCACGTGCCGCTTCAGCCAATGCTTTAACACGACCATGATATTTAAAACCAGAACGATCGAAAGCAACGTCAGTAACGCCCGCCTCAATCGCTCTTTTAGCTACAAGCGCACCAACAAAGGTAGCAGCTTCAGAGTTACCAGTGCCTTTAGCAGTAGCTTTAAACTCTGAATCTAATGTAGAAGCACTTGCAATAGTTGCAGTACCCTCTTCATTCATTACTTGTGCATATATATGCTGTGAAGTTCTATGTACAGTTAATTTATTAACACCTAACTGTTTTATCTTACAGCGCTGTCTTAGTGCTCGCTTTAAACGAGCTGCTTTCTTATCCATTATCTTAACCTACTTCTTCTTGGCTTCTTTTCTAGCAACATACTCATCAGTATATCTTACACCTTTACCTTTATATGGCTCTGGTGGTCTGAACGCTCTGATTTCTGAAGCTACCTGTCCGACTTTCTGCTTATCCGCACCTTTAACCAATAATTCTGTTTGGCTAGTTGCTTCAACAGAAACACCTTCAGGAACTTGATACTCGACAGGGTTAGAAAAACCTAAAGCAAGTGTAAGCGTGCTACCTTTAACAGATGCTCTGTAACCAACACCTATTAATGTAAGTTTTTTCTCAAAACCCTGAGAAACACCTACAATCATATTGTTGATAGATGCCCTAACTGTACCAGCTTGTGCATTAGCTTTTTTGATAGCGCTATCCCATTTAACCTGGATTACATCACCACTAACTTCAACACTTACATCTTTATGAATTTTATACGATAACTGACCACCTTTTCCTTTGATGGTCATATCGCTTCCGTCTATTTTAACATCCACACCACCTAGAATGGTGACAGGTGCATTTGCAACTCTTGACATAAAATAACCTATTCCTTAACAAACAGTACAAATAACTTCGCCGCCGTGCCCAATTGCCCGAGCTGCTCGATCAGTCATTACACCATTTGAAGTTGAAACAATAGCAATACCGAGCCCAGCAAGGACCTTCGGTAATTCATCTTTTGATTTATATATTCTAAGACCAGGCCTACTAACTCGTTTAACCTTTTCAATAACAGGCTGACCTTTAAAATATTTCAATTCAATAGTCATTTCACTATGACTACCAGTTGTTTCAACTTTATAGTCAGTTACATACCCTTCTTGCTTTAATACATTAACAATTGATACTTTCAATTTAGATGAAGGTAATTTAACACTTTTCTTTCCTGCAGACTGACCATTTCTTACCCGGGTCAACATATCCGCAATGGGATCACTCATACTCATATTATATCTCCAAAAACTCGATAACTCGTTACCAACTTGCTTTACGCAAACCAGGAACATCACCACGCATTGTTGCCTCTCTTAACTTATTACGGCTAAGACCGAATTTACGGTAAACACCATGCGGACGCCCAGTTATTTGACAACGATTCCTGCCTCTACTTGGGCTAGAATCTCTTGGGAGTTTTTGAAGTTTAATTGTTGCGACTTCTTTATCATCAAACGAAGCCTCTGGATCTCTGATAATTTCTTTTAAAGCTCTTCTTTTAGCTTCAAACTTACCGACTAATCTAGTACGCTTTGCTTCACGCGCAATCATCGATTTTTTAGCCATTTTTACGCCCTTTAGTTCTTAAATGGAAAATTGAAAAGCTTCATTAATGCAAGCCCTTCATCATTTGTTCCCGCTGTAGTAGTGATTGAAATATCCATACCGCGCAAGGTGTCAATTTTGTCATAATCAATCTCCGGAAAGATGATTTGCTCAGTTACACCCATTGAATAATTTCCACGACCATCAAAGCTTTTAGGACTCATTCCCCGAAAATCACGAATACGAGGAATTGCAATACTAATCAACCTGTCCAAAAACTCGTACATCTTGTCACTACGAAGAGTGACTTTACAGCCTATCGGCATATCATCACGAATTTTGAAACCAGCGATCGATTTTCTTGACAATGTTACAACAGGCTTCTGTCCGGAAATTTTTTCCATATCAGAAAGCGCTGCTTGTAATACTTTTTTATCTGCTACAGCTGCACCAACACCCATATTAAGTGTTATTTTAGTTAGCTTAGGCACTTCCATTACCGACTTGTAACCAAATTGCTTCTGCAAAGCAGGAATTATATTTTCTTTATATTCTGTTTCTAGTCTAGCCATGATTTTATACCTTATGCATCAACTACTTCATTAGTAGATTTAAAATATCTGACTTTTTTTCCATCTTCTAGAAACCTGAAGCCAACTCTATCAGCCTTTTTTGTTTCAGGATTATACAATGCAACATTTGAAATGTTGATTGGCATATCCTTATCAATTATTCCGCCCTGAACACCTGCATTAGGATTACCTTTTGCATGTTTCTTTGCACGGTTAATTCCTTCCACTAATACCTTATCTTCATTAATAACGTTTAGTATCTTACCAAGCTTACCTTTATCTTTACCGATAAGCACGATAACTTCATCACCTTTTTTTAACTTTTGCATTTGACCCTACCTTATAATACTTCAGGAGCAAGTGAGATTATTTTCATATATTTCTCACCTCTCAATTCACGTGTTACAGGGCCAAAAATACGAGTTCCAATTGGCTGTAGATTGGCATTTAAAATAACTGCTGCATTGGTATCAAAACGTATTACAGAACCGTCAGATCTGCGAACACCTTTACGAGTTCTAACCACTAATGCATTGTAAACCTCGCCTTTCTTTACCTTACCACGAGGAATCACATCTTTAATACTCACTTTGATAATATCGCCAATACCGGCATATCGTCTATGTGAGCCACCCAATACTTTGATACACATGACCCTTTTAGCACCGCTATTATCAGCGATATCAAGGCTAGTTTGCATCTGAATCATTGTTAAATCCCAATTATATCATTAATTTTGTAAATCTAAACTAGACAGTTTTTATAAAACTGAAACTAATTTATATGATTTATTTTTTGACAAAGGACGGCATGAAGCTATTGAAACAACATCCCCTTCCTTTGCTTTGTTTTGCTCATCATGAGCTAAAAATTTTGTAGATCTTTTGACATATTTCCCATAGATAGGAGCTTTGACAAGACGCTCTACTAAAACTGTAATAGTTTTATCCATTTTATCACTTACAACACGCCCCGTAACAGTTCGTGCTTTCGTTTCATTTTCACTCATGCTTATGCACTCGCCATTTCATTTAAAATCGTATGAATTCGGGCAATATCTCTTCTTACCTTCTTCACTTGATCAGGCTTGGCCAATTGACCCGTACCTTTTTGCATTCTTAAATTAAATTGCTCTTTGCCTTTTTCAAGCAACAAATCATTTAATTCTTCTTTTGTTTTTTGACGTAATTCAGTTGCTATCATCACATTATTGTCCGTGCTACAAACGTTGTTTTAACTGGCAATTTAGCTGCCGCCAAAGTAAATGCATCACGTGCTATCTCTTCAGGTACCCCCTGAATTTCATATAACATAGTTCCTGGCTTAACATTAGCCACCCAGAACTCCACGCTACCTTTACCTTTACCCATCCGCACTTCTAGAGGCTTTTTAGTAATCGGTCTATCAGGAAAAATCCTGATCCACATCTTACCTTGCCTTTTCACATGACGCGTAATTGTTCTACGAGCAGCTTCAATTTGACGGGCTGTTATTCTACCACGACTTGTAGACTTTAATCCATATTCACCGAAACTAACTGATGAACCACGAACTGCAACACCATTGTTTCTGCCTTTATGCTGCTTACGAAATTTTGTTCTTTTAGGTTGAAGCATTTTCTCGTCCCTTCAACTATTTTTTAGAGTTAGATTTATCAGACGCCGCTTTATGCGCATCCATATCAAATACTTCACCTTTAAAGATCCAGACTTTAATGCCTATAATCCCGTAGGTAGTATTAGCTTCTGCCGTACCATAATCAATATCTGCACGAAGAGTATGCAAAGGCACCCGACCTTCTCGATACCATTCACCACGAGCGATTTCAGCACCATTCAAACGACCACCGACATTGATTTTAATGCCTTCAGCACCTAATCGCATGGTATTTGTAACAGCTCGCTTCATAGCACGACGATACATGATTCTTTTTTCTAACTGCTGAGCAATACCTTCAGCAACAAGAGTTGCATCAAGTTCAGGCTTTCTGATTTCCTCAACATTGATTTTAACTGGAACGCCCATCATTTTTGAAACTTCAACTTTCAATTTATCAATATCTTCACCTTTCTTTCCGATGACGATACCTGGACGAGCCGTATGCACAGTAATATGCGCGTTATTTGCCGGTCTATTAATTTGTATACGGCTTACAGATGCATGAGATAGCTTTTCTTTAATGTACTCACGAACCTTTAAGTCTTGAAGCAGGAATACAGGATAATTCTGGCTATTCGCGTACCATCTTGAAGTCCAATCTTTTACAATTCCAAGACGTATGCCTGTTGGATGTACCTTCTGACCCATTTTAATCCTCTACTCGTATTCTGAGACTTTAACTGTTATATGGCATGTTCTTTTTAGGATGTGATTTGCACGTCCTTTTGCTCTCGCACGAACCCTTTTTAACGTAGAACCTTCATTTATAAAGACTGTTGATACAAATAACTCATCAACATCAGAGCTTTCATTATGTTCAGCGTTTGCAACAGCAGATTCTAACACCTTAACCATGATTGCTGCAGCTTTTTTAGTACTGAACTTTAAAGTATTCAACGCTTTTTCAACTGGTAACCCACGTATTTGATCACCAACTAATCTTGCTTTTTGAGCAGATAACGGAGCATTACTTAATTTTGCAGAAATTTCCATTACCATTACCTCTTAGATTTCTTATCAACTATATGGCCTCTGTAGGTACGTGTAGGTGAAAACTCACCCAACTTATGACCGACCATATTTTCAGAAATCAACACAGGAACATGTTGACGACCATTATGAACAGCTATCGTCAGACCAAGCATATCTGGACTAATCATAGATCTTCTTGACCAGGTTTTAATTGGTTTCCGATTATTAGTCTCAACAGCTACTTCAACCTTCTTTAGCAGATGATGATCAATAAATGGACCTTTTTTAATTGAACGTGGCACTATTTACACCCCTTATTTCTTATTACGGCGTCTGACAATCATTTTATCAGTACGTTTGTTTTTTCTAGTTTTATAACCCTTAGCAGGCGTTCCCCATGGAGACACAGGATGTCTACCACCAGAAGTACGACCTTCACCACCACCATGCGGATGATCAACAGGGTTCATAGCCACACCACGTACAGTGGGTCTAATACCTCTATGTCTTGAGGCACCAGCCTTACCTAACGAAATTAAACTATGCTCTGAATTTGATACTTCACCAATTACAGCCTTACACTCAGATAATACTTTACGCATTTCACCAGAACGTAAACGAAGCGTAACATGAGCACCATCTTTAGCGACTAACTGAGCTGATGTTCCAGCACTTCTTGCTATTTGCGCACCTTTGCCAGGCTTCAATTCAACACAATGTATGGTTGAACCTAATGGCATGTTACGTAAAGGCATACAGTTACCAACTTTAATTGGCACAGACTCTGAAGATAAAATCTCCTGACCCACTTGAATACCTGCAGGCGCGATAATATATCTACGCTCACCATCTTTAAACAATAGCAAGGCAATATTTGCCGTTCTATTTGGATCATACTCAAGCCTTTCAACTACAGCAGGTATATCCTGTTTATTTCTTTTAAAGTCTATGATTCGATAATGTTGCTTATGCCCACCACCGATATGTCGAGTAGTTATCCTACCCTGGTTATTCCTACCACCCGTTTTACTTTTCTTTTCTAACAGAGCAGCAAATGGCTTACCCTTATGTAATTCGTCATTTTTTACACGTATTACAAATCGCGAGCCTGGGGAAGTCGGTTTAGATTTTAGAATAGCCATTGCTTTCTACCGTATTGTATATTTATGTTATTTATGCCGAAGCAAAATCAATGTCATGACCAGATTTAAGCTTTACATAAGCTTTTTTCCAATCAGACCTTTTACCTAATGTTCGCCCAAAACGCTTAATCTTTCCTTTCACGTTAAGAACCTGCACCGAATCAACTTCAACATCAAACATCAATTCAACTGCTTTTTTTATCTCAAGCTTTGTCGCAACCTTTTGAACCTTAAAGACAAAATGATTGCTTGCTTCAGCTGCTATTGTACTTTTTTCTGACACAACAGGTGCCAGTATTACATTAGCTAGCTTGTTCTTTTCAACACTCATGCTAATCGCTCCTCAATTTGCTTTACTGCAGCTGGCGTAGCAATTACTTTATCTGCAGATACTAAAGTTACTGGATCAAGTCCACTCACAGTAGCAATATTCAGATAAGGTATGTTTCTAGTAGCAAGAACCAATTCTTCAGTTAACTCTTCCGCTAAAATTAGAACGCGCTTTGCATCTAGTCCAGATAACTTAGCTGACATTTCCTTTGTTTTTGGGGAAGATGGTAACACCTCATTACTCACTACCAATCGATCTTGTCGCAATAATTCTGAAAATATTGAGCGGATACCCACTTTATACATTTTCTTATTAATTTTTTGCGCAAACGATCTTGGTTGTGCAGCAAACGTCACACCACCTGATCGCCAAATTGGACTGCTCATTGTACCAGCTCTTGCTCGGCCTGTCCCCTTTTGTCTCCAAGGTTTAGCTCCGCCACCAGCAACTGCCGAACGGTTTTTTTGTGCTTTTGTTCCAGCACGTGCACCAGCCAGGTGTCTTACCACCAACTGATGAACCAGTGTTTCATTAAAATCTTGACCAAAAATCAGCTCTGCAACATCGATTGCATTTGCCGAATCCTGATCATTGATTGCAGGTATTTGCAAAGTCATAACTTAACCTTTATTTCGCATTTTCACAGCAGGAGTGATAACCACATCACCGCCTTTAGCCCCAGGAACAGCACCTGATACTAAAATTAAATTTCTTTCGACATCAATAGAGTGAATAGTTAAATTCTGCACAGTACGTTTTACTGCCCCCATATGACCCGACATTTTCTTGCCTTTGAAAACTCGACCTGGTGTCTGACACATACCAATAGATCCGTTAGACCTATGAGATATAGAGTTACCATGCGTCGCATCTTGCATACCAAAATTATGACGCTTAATACCACCTTGAAAACCTTTACCGATACTTGTACCGGAAGCATCTACAACCTGACCAACACTAAACACATCCAAAGCAAGCTCGGAACCAGCAGACAAGTCTTTACCCTCATCATCATCCAGCCTGAATTCTACCAGACTACGACCAGCGGTTACATTCGCAGAGGCATAATGCCCTGCTAACGCTTTGTTAACTTTTGATGACTTTTTATCACCTACAGCAACTTGTATTGCACGATACCCATCGCTATCAACACTTTTTACTTGAACGACTCTATTCGAGCCAATTTCAAGAACAGTTACAGGTACTGAAGCACCATCTTCAGTGAAAACTCGGGTCATACCACATTTACGACCAATAAGACCTATTGACATCTGCCAATTCCTCGTACTTAACAAATACTCTTAGCAAGTATTTATTTATTTAAGTTTAATTTGAACATCAACCCCAGCTGCAAGATCGATTTTCATCAATGCATCTACGGTTTTATCAGTTGGCTCAACAATATCAAGCAACCTTTTATATGTTCTTAACTCATACTGATCTCTCGCATCTTTGTTAACATGCGGAGATATCAATATAGTGAATCGTTCTTTTTTAGTAGGCAACGGAATGGGACCCTTAACTTGGGCGCCCGTTCTTTTTGCTGTCTCTACTATCTCACCAGCTGATTGATCGATCAATTTATGATCAAATGCTTTTAGGCGAATTCTGATAGTTTGATTTGACATTTACTTTACTCAATGATTGAAGCAACAACACCCGCACCAACTGTGCGACCACCTTCACGAACAGCGAAACGCAAGCCTTCATCCATAGCGATTGGGTTGATTAAAGTAACCTCAACCGTTACGTTATCACCAGGCATAACCATTTCAACGCCATCCTGAAGCTCTACAGCACCAGTAATATCAGTTGTTCTGAAATAGAACTGTGGACGATAGCCGTTAAAGAAAGGTGTATGACGACCACCCTCATCTTTTGATAAAACGTAAATTTCAGCTTTAAATTTAGAATGAGGATTTACACTTCCAGGATGAGCTAATACTTGACCACGCTCAACTTCTTCACGCTTTGTTCCACGTAAAAGAATACCTACGTTATCACCCGCTTCACCTTGATCTAGTAATTTACGGAACATTTCCACACCAGTACAAGTCGTTTTTGCTGTGTCCTTGATACCGATAATTTCTAATTCTTCACCAACTTTAACCACGCCACGCTCAATACGACCTGTTACAACCGTACCACGACCTGAAATTGAGAATACATCTTCAACAGGCATAATAAATGCACCGTCAACAGCACGTTCAGGAAGAGGGATATAACTATCTAGCGCTTCAACTAATTTAAGCACAGACGGAACACCTACTTCAGATGTATCACCTTCTAATGCTTTTAATGCTGAACCAACGATGATTGGAGTATCATCACCAGGGAATTCATACTGATCCAATAACTCACGCAACTCCATTTCAACCAATTCCAGCATTTCGTCATACTCTTCAGTATGCAAACCACCACAATCTTCAGCCAAAATATCAGCTTTATTCAAGTAAACGACAACGTAAGGCACACCTACTTGACGAGATAATAAGATATGCTCACGTGTTTGAGGCATAGGACCATCAGTCGCACCACACACTAAAATAGCACCGTCCATTTGAGCAGCACCCGTAATCATGTTTTTCACATAATCGGCGTGACCTGGACAGTCAACGTGCGCGTAGTGACGACTTTCTGATTCATACTCTACATGAGAAGTAGCGATAGTAATACCACGCTCTCTTTCTTCTGGAGCATTATCAATTTCATCAAACGCTTTAACTTCTCCACCCATTGCTTCAGCCATTACTTTTGTCAAAGCAGCTGTCAATGTTGTTTTACCATGATCAACGTGGCCAATTGTACCAACGTTTACATGGGGTTTATTTCTTTCAAATTTTTCTTTAGCCATGAGTCATTACCTTTAGTCTTTTAACTTTATAAATTTCTATAAAACTTTTTTAACAATAGCTTCCGCAATTTTTGCAGGTGCTTCGCCATATTTTTCAAACTGCATACTGTATGTTGCCCGCCCTTGTGTTGCTGAGCGTAAATCAGTTGCATAACCAAACATTTCTGCCAGAGGAACTTCACATTCTACCGTCGTTCCTGCTGGAGAATCATCCATCCCTAGCACACTTCCGCGACGTCTATTGATATCGCCAACAACATCCCCCAAGTAATCTTGAGGAGTAACCACTTCAACCTTCATTAAAGGCTCAAGTAACACAGGATTTGCAGTTATCGTTCCATCCCTGAAAGCTATAGATCCTGCTATTTTGAAAGCCATTTCATTCGAATCGACATCATGATATGACCCATCGAACAAAGTAACCTTTACATCTACAACTGGAAAACCAGCCATCACGCCACTTTCCATTTGATCTTGAATCCCTTTATCAATTGCTGGTATATAATCCCTTGGTACCGCATCACCAGCAACTTCATTAATAAATTCGTAACCTGAACCTCTTTCCGCTGGTTCAATTCTTATGCAGACATGCCCATACTGACCACGCCCACCAATTTCCTTGATAAACTTTCCTTCACATTCGATTGTATTTGCAATCGACTCTCGGTATGAAACCTGCGGATCACCCACATTAGCATCAACACCAAATTCTCTTTTCAGCCTATCTACAATAATCTCTAAATGCAATTCACCCATTCCAGAGATCAACGTCTGACCAGACTCCTCATCTGTTTCAACAATAAATGACGGATCTTCCTGAGCCAACCGCTCAAAACCCAAAGCCATTTTATCTTGATCCGCCAACGTCTTTGGCTCAACTGCAATAGATATTACAGGTGCGGGGAACTCAATTTTCTCTAGCATTATCGGCTCTTTTAGATCACACAAGGTATCCCCTGTCGTCACTAATTTCAAGCCAATTGCCGCAGCAATATCGCCCGCCCTAACTTCCTTTACCTCTTCCCTGCTATTAGCATGCATTTGAACAATTCGCCCAACACGCTCTCTTTTTCCTTTTGTTGCATTAAATACAACGCTTCCCGACTCAAGCTTTCCCGAATAAACCCTAAAAAACGCCAGAGAACCCACAAATGGATCTGTCGCAATTTTGAACGCCAAAGCTGAAAAAGGCTCTTCGTCACTTGCATGCCTTACCTGACCTTCCGAATCAGCAACACCAGCAATTGACTCTACATCTGCCGGCGAAGGAAGATAATCAACAACAGCATCTAATAAACTTTGAACACCTTTGTTTTTAAATGCCGACCCACAATAAGCAGGAACTATTTTGTTTATCAATACTTGAGCCCGTATACCTGCTTTAACTTCATCAACAGTCAAATCACCTTCCTCAAGGTATTTTTCCATCAACTCATCATTAGCATCAGCCGCTTGCTCAAGCATATTCTCACGCCATTCTTCGGCAAGAGAAAGCATTTCTTCTGGAATCGCTTTTTCTTCAAAAGCCATCCCCATATTTTCTTCTTCCCAGTATATTGCCTTCATCTTTATTAGGTCTACCACCCCCTCAAAAGAATCCTCAACCCCTATGGGTATCTGCATAGGCACTGGCACAGCATTTAACCTTGACTTTACTTGGTCTACAACCCTTAAAAAGTCAGCTCCCGATCGATCCATCTTATTAACGAAGACCAACCGAGGAACACCATATTTATTTGCTTGACGCCAAACAGTTTCTGACTGAGGCTCAACACCACCTACCGCACAAAAAACAGCACAAGCACCATCCAGAACACGCAACGACCTTTCAACTTCAATTGTAAAATCAACATGCCCAGGCGTATCAATTATATTAATACGATGCTGAGGGTATTGCTTTTCCATTCCCGACCAAAAACAAGTTGTTGCCGCAGAGGTTATTGTAATCCCCCGTTCCTGCTCTTGCTCCATCCAGTCCATCGTTGCAGCACCATCATGAACCTCACCAATTTTGTGAGACACTCCAGTGTAATATAAAATCCTTTCTGTTGTGGTTGTCTTGCCAGCGTCAATATGCGCCATAATCCCTATATTTCTATAACGATCAATCGGTGTTTCTCGAACCACAACAATATCCCTTCTAACGTACTCTAATTACCAACGATAATGCGAGAACGCTTTGTTTGCATCAGCCATTTTATGAACATCTTCACGCTTCTTATTAGCCGCACCACGACCTTCAAAAGCATCTAACAATTCACCAGCTAGCTTTGCAGCCATTGTTCTTTCATTTCTTTTACGTGCAGCATCAATCAACCATCGCATTGCCAACGCAACACGTCTTGCTGGACGAACCTCAACAGGCACTTGGTATGTTGCACCACCTACACGTCGAGATTTAACTTCGACCCTAGGCTGAACATTTTCCAATGCTTTCGACAAAACCTCTAAAGGCTCTTCATGCCCTTTTGCAGTAATTGCATCCAACGCTCCATAAACAATATTTTCTGCAACTGATTTTTTACCACTCAGCATTAATAAGTTCATGAATTTTGTTAGCATTTCGCTACCAAATCTTGGATCAGGAATTACACTTCTTTTGACCGCCGCTCTTCTTCTAGACATCTCTTAATTCTCCTTTATGACTTAGGCTTTTTAGTACCGTATTTAGAACGGCCTGCTTTCCTACCGTCAACACCAGAAGTATCAAGACTTCCTCGAACCACGTGATAACGCACACCTGGTAAATCTTTAACTCTACCACCCCTGATTAAAACCACGGAATGCTCTTGTAGGTTATGACCTTCACCACCAATATAGCTACTTACTTCGTAACCACTTGTTAACCTAACTCTTGCAACTTTACGCATCGCTGAGTTTGGTTTCTTAGGCGTAGTCGTGTATACACGAGTACAAACACCACGTCTTTGAGGGCAAGCCTTCAACGCAGGAACCTTGCTTTTTTCTACTTTTTTAGCACGAGGCTTACGAACCAACTGGTTGATCGTTGCCATATCTACTTACTCCGATATACAAAATTAATTACCAAATAATAAAAAGAACCACCACATATAAATGCAATGTGGTTCTTAGCATTTATTCAACCCTGACCTGGCTCTTAGCTCATGTGAGCCGATTATCTTAACTTAAAGACATCGACCAGGTCAAGTTTTTTTATTATTAACCCTCTTCTGTATTCAAGGCCTGTTTAAGCGCCTCTTCTACATCTACCGCATCCACTGCTGGCGCATCAGAAACTGATCTAGCAGTCTTCTTATTTTCCAACTTCCTCTTCCGCTGCTCATGATAAGCCAATCCGGTTCCCGCTGGAATTAATCGACCCACAATTACATTTTCTTTTAGCCCATTAAGACCATCACCAATCCCTCTTACTGCAGCATCTGTTAACACTCGAGTTGTCTCTTGGAATGACGCTGCTGATATAAATGATTCAGTAGCAAGTGAAGCCTTTGTTATACCCAACAATACTGGCTCATAGCTGGCTGGAATTTTCCCTTCCTTTTCCATTTGATCATTTACTTCATTAAAGTAACTTCTTTCAACCTGCTCCCCTTTTACAAAATCCGTCTCGCCTGCCGCTGTAATATCAACCTTTCTAAGCATCTGCCTAATAATAGCTTCAATATGCTTATCATTAATACCCACACCTTGTAAACGGTAAACTTCCTGAATCTCTTTAACCAAATAATCCGCAAGTTCCTCTACACCCCTCAATCTTAGAATATCATGCGGTGTCAACTCACCTTCAGCTATCGTTTCGCCTTTTTCAACAAATTCCCCTTCAAACACAGTAATATGACGCCATTTAGGAATTAATGTTTCATATACCTCGCCTTCACTATCGGTAATAACAACACGCTGCTTACCTTTAGTCTCCTTACCAAAAGAAACCATACCCGTCGCCTCAGCCAAGATCGCAGGATCTTTAGTTTTACGCGCTTCGAATAAATCCGCAACTCGTGGCAAACCACCCGTTATATCTCTGGTTTTACTTGATTCTTGAGGAATTCTCGCCAGAACATCACCAACCCGCACTTCGCCGCCATCTTTAATTCCTGCAATCGCACCTGCAGGTAGGAAATACTGAGCGGGAATATCCGTTCCAGATAAATTAATCGATTCACCATTCCCATCTACCAATCGAACCATTGGACGCAACTCTTTGCCTGCAACACTTCTTTGCTTAGGATCAATAACGACTCGTGAGGTCAATCCTGTCACTTCGTCTGAATGCTCTTGTACTGTCACACCATCTACGAAATCAATAAGCTGCACCAAACCATCCACTTCAGTAACAACCGGATGCGTATGAGGATCCCAGCTAACAATGATATCTCCAGTATTAACAGAACCACCCTCTTCAATGGTCAATACTGAGCCGTAAGGAATTTTGTAACGCTCACGCTCGCGACCATAAGAATCAACAACACCCACCTCACCTGAACGCGATACTGCGACCAAATGAGAATCTTTGTTCTTCACAGTCTTCATATTGTTTAGCCTAATCGTACCTGCCGACTTAACCTGAACATTACTAACAGCTGCCGACCTAGATGCAGCACCACCAATATGAAAAGTACGCATTGTTAGCTGTGTACCTGGCTCACCAATTGACTGGGCAGCCACAACGCCAACCGCCTCACCAATATTGACTAAATGTCCACGACCCAAATCTCTACCGTAACATTTAGCACAAACACCATGCCGCGCATCACAGGTAATGATTGATCTTACTAACAACCTATCTACATTATTATCTTCTAATACTGAAACCATGGACTCATCAATCATTGTTCCACTTGGGATCAATACTTCATCGTCTTTTTGTCTCAACACATCATGAACAACCACACGACCCAATACTCGCTCTGATAATGGCTCAACAACATCGCCACCCTCAATAATTGGCGTCATAGTCAGACCATTTGTCGTCCCACAATCCTCTTTCAACACAACCAAATCTTGCGCAACATCTACCAAACGTCGCGTTAAATACCCAGAGTTAGCTGTTTTTAGAGCCGTATCAGCAAGACCTTTACGCGCACCATGCGTCGAAATAAAGTACTGAAGTACATCTAAGCCTTCACGAAAGTTTGCCGTAATAGGTGTTTCAATAATGGATCCATCTGGTTTAGCCATTAAGCCACGCATACCTGCAAGCTGACGAATCTGCGCCGCAGACCCCCTCGCCCCAGATTCAGCCATCATAAACACAGAGTTAAAAGATTTTTCCATCACTGTTTCGCCTTCGGCATTAACAGCTTCCTCTTCACCCAGACCATCCATCATCGCATTAGCCACCTGCTCATTCGCATGCGACCAGATATCAACAACCTTGTTGTAGCGCTCACCATCGGTAACCAGACCCGAAGCATATTGACTTTGAATTTCTCTTACTTCAGCTTCAGCAGCATCTAAAATCTGTACCTTTTTCTCTGGTATCTCCATGTCCTCAATACCAACAGATACACCTGATCTTGTTGCATATTTAAAACCAAGGTACATAATTTTATCCGCTAAAACAACGGTATCTTTGTTTCCTAAATGTCGGTAACTATAGTTAATTAATTTTGATATGTTTTTCTTTGTCATATCAACATTAACAACCTCAAAAGGCATGCCCTCAGGCACTATCGCCCACAACAAAGCCCGACCAACGGTTGTCTCATATCGTTTTGTAGAGCAAACCAATTCACCGTCTTCGCTTTTGATCTTTTCAGTCACTCGAAGCTGTATTTTTGTTTGCAGTTCAACAAATTTATTATCTAATGATTTTTGAACTTCATCTATATTACCAAAAATACTGCCTTCACCTTTTGCATTAATTTTCTCACGAGTAATATAATACAGCCCTATCACCACGTCTTGAGAGGGATTAATGACTGGCTCACCATTCGCTGGAGACAAAATATTATTTGTTGCCATCATCAAAACACGAGCTTCTAACTGAGCTTCAATTGATAAGGGTACATGGACAGCCATTTGGTCGCCATCAAAGTCAGCATTAAACGCACTACACACTAACGGGTGCAATTGAATGGCCTTCCCTTCAATTAATGTCGGTTCAAATGCCTGAATCCCCAATCTATGCAATGTTGGTGCACGATTCAACATAATAGGGTGCTCACGGATAACTTCTTCAAGAATATCCCAAACCTCAGTCCCCTCTCTTTCAACCATTTTCTTTGCCGCTTTAATGGTTGTTGCCAAACCTCTATATTGCAATTTACTAAAAATAAAAGGCTTAAATAGCTCTAGCGCCATCTTTTTTGGCAATCCACACTGATGTAATTTCAATGTTGGCCCAACAACAATAACCGAACGCCCTGAATAATCAACACGCTTACCTAATAGATTTTGTCTAAAACGCCCTTGCTTACCTTTAATCATATCTGCTAATGATTTAAGAGGCCTTCTATTAGTCCCAGTTATCGCTCTACCACGACGACCATTATCTAATAACGCATCAACAGACTCTTGCAACATACGTTTTTCATTACGCACAATGATATCTGGAGCATTTAAATCCAATAAACGTCTTAAACGATTATTTCTATTAATTACCCGACGATACAAATCATTTAAATCCGATGTTGCAAATCGACCACCATCAAGCGGAACCAAAGGACGCAACTCAGGAGGCAAAACGGGTAAAACGGTCATAATCATCCACTCAGGACGATTATTTGACTCAACCAAAGACTCAATTACTTTTAGTCGTTTAGAAAATTTCTTAATCTTTGTTTCAGAATTTGTTGCATTAATTTCTTCACGTAGAGTATTAATTTCTTCTTTTAGGTCAATCGACTTAAGAAGATCAAAAACGGCTTCCGCACCCATTTTTGCATCGAATTCATCACCATGCTCTTCTATCGCATCAAGAAATTCTTCATCAGTTAATAACTGACCACGCTCCAAAGGCGTCATACCAGGATCTAAAACAACAAAAGATTCAAAATAAAGAACACGCTCAATACCACGCAAAGTCATATCAAGTAACAATGCAATTCTTGATGGCAAGGACTTTAGAAACCAGATATGAGCAACAGGGCTTGCTAAGTCGATATGCCCCATCCTTTCACGCCTAACTTTGGATATAGTAACTTCTACACCACATTTCTCACAGATAACTCCTCTGTGCTTTAATCTTTTGTATTTACCACACAAACATTCATAGTCACTTACTGGCCCAAAAATCTTTGCACAAAACAAACCATCACGCTCAGGCTTAAATGTCCGATAATTAATTGTTTCTGGTTTTTTTACTTCACCATAAGACCATGACCGAATCATGCTTGGTGAAGATAATCCAATACGTATTCCGTCAAAATCATCAGTACGACCTTGACGCTTAAGAAAATTCATTAAATCTTTCAAGAGCTTGTCCTCTTTGTTTTACCTGGCTTTCACAGGATATAATTCATATATCCATGTAAATTTAATCAATTATTTACAGTTATCTTAGAAAAAGATCTATAACACTCCTTGCTATAGACCTCTTCTAAATGTTAAATAATATCTAATACTGTGCAATTAATACGCGTATATTACTCTAGCTCAATATTGACAGCCAATGAGCGTATTTCTTTAATCAATACGTTAAATGACTCTGGCATTCCAGGGTCCATCGTATGATTACCATCAACAATATTTTTATACATCTTGGTACGGCCGTTCACATCGTCTGATTTTACTGTCAACATCTCTTGCAATGTATAAGCAGCACCATAAGCTTCTAATGCCCAGACTTCCATCTCTCCGAAACGCTGACCACCAAACTGCGCCTTACCACCCAATGGTTGCTGAGTAACCAAACTATATGGCCCTGTAGATCTGGCATGCATTTTATCATCAACCAAATGGTTCAATTTCAGCATATACATATAACCAACAGTGACCTTACGCTCAAATGCCTCACCTGTTAGACCATCATACAAAGTAGTCTGACCACTTTCTGGCAAATCAGCTAAACGTAACATGGCTTTAATTTCGACTTCAGAAGCACCATCAAATACCGGCGTAGCCATTGGCACCCCACGAACAAGGTTGCCAGCCATTTCCAGGATTTCCAAGTCAGAAAAAGAATCAAGATCTTCTTTTTTAGAATCATGGTTATAAATCTTATCCAGAAAACTACGAATCTCAACAACTTTTGCCTGCGCTTCAAGCATTTTGCCGATTTTCACGCCCAACCCACTCGCAGCCCAACCTAGATGCGTCTCTAAAATCTGCCCGACATTCATCCTAGAAGGAACACCTAAAGGATTTAACAAGATATCAATCGGGTTTCCATCTGCGGTATAAGGCATATCTTCAACAGGAACAATTTGAGAGATAACCCCTTTATTTCCATGTCTACCCGCCATCTTATCACCTGGCTGAATACGTTTTTTAACAGCCAAATAAACTTTAACCATCTTCAAAACACCTGGCGCTAAATCATCACCCATCGTGATTTTTCTACGCTTTGACTCAAACCTTTCATCAAATTCTTTACGTTGCTGTACAATTTGAGAGGCAACCGATTCAAGCTGAACATTAATATCTTCATCTTGAACTTTGATTTTCAACCAGTCAGACTTCGTTTCTTCATCCAAAAGGTCCTGAGTAATTTCAGTGCCTTTTTTAACAGACCCAACACCGATATCAGTTTTTTGACCTATTAACATAGCCGCAATACGATCAAAAATATCTTCTTCAATAATTTTTAATTGATCATCTAAATCCATCTTATAACGCTTGATTTCAGCTTCTTCAATCTCTAAAGCACGCTTGTCTTTTGCTACCCCATCACGCGTAAAAACCTGAACATCAATAACAGTCGCTCTAATACTTCCTGGCACTCTTAATGAAGTATCTTTAACATCTGCAGCTTTCTCACCAAAAATAGCACGTAGAAGTTTTTCCTCTGGAGTCAGTTGGGTCTCACCTTTTGGTGTTACTTTACCAACCAATATATCCCCACCTTTTACTTCAGCCCCTACATAAACAATCCCCGACTCGTCTAATTTTGACAACGCCTCTTCACTTACATTAGGAATATCAGCAGTGATCTCTTCTGGGCTATGCTTAGTTTCACGAGCAACACAGGTTTTTTCTTCAATATGTATGGTTGTAAATCGATCTTCTTTAACAACTCGCTCTGACACTAAAATAGAATCTTCAAAGTTATAGCCATTCCAAGGCATAAAGGCAATACGCATGTTTTGACCTAGCGCTAATTCACCAATATCTGTTGAAGGACCATCTGCAAGAATATCACCCGAATTAACCGTGTCCCCTGGCATAACAAGAGGCTTCTGATTAATACATGTATTTTGGTTTGAACGTGTATATTTAGTTAAATTATAAATATCAACACTAGGAACACCTTCAATCGTTTCAGCATCATGTACTTTTACTACCACTCGCGCCGCGTCAACAGTTTCAATAACACCACCACGCTTAGCAACAACAGAAACACCCGAGTCTTTTGCAACAACACGCTCCATCCCCGTCCCGACTAAAGGCTTTTCAGCTCTTAATGTAGGCACAGCTTGACGTTGCATGTTTGAACCCATCAACGCTCTGTTCGCATCATCATGCTCTAAAAATGGAATGATTGAAGCCGCTACAGAAACAATCTGCTTAGACGAAACATCCATATATTGCACAGATTCAGATGAAGCCAATGTAAACTCATCTTTATGTCTAGCAGGTACCAAACCTTCAATCAAGTGACCACTTTCATCAATTGCCACACTTGACTGCGCAATGACAAAATCACCTTCTTCAATCGCTGATAAATAATCGACCTGATCAGTCACCTGTCCATTATCAACTTTTCTATAAGGCGTCTCTAAAAAACCATATGAATTTGTACGCGCATAAACCGACAATGAATTAATTAAGCCAATATTTGGTCCCTCAGGCGTTTCAATGGGACAAACACGACCATAATGCGTTGTATGTACATCACGCACCTCAAAACCAGCACGCTCTCTAGCTAAACCACCTGGCCCTAAAGCAGATACACGTCGCTTATGCGTCACCTGTGACAATGGATTATTCTGATCCATAAACTGTGACAACTGGCTTGATCCAAAAAATTCTTTTACTGCTGCCGATACCGGCTTTGCATTAATAATTTCTTGAGGCATATAGCCTTCAGAATCAGCTAGTGTTAACCTTTCTCTTACCGCTCTTTCTACACGAACAAGCCCAACTCTAAATTGGTTCTCAATCATTTCCCCAACAGAACGAACACGCCTGTTTCCTAAATGATCGATATCATCTACAACCCCATTACCATTTCTAATAGCAATAAGCTCTTTTAATACATCAACAATATCCTCATTGCTTAATGTACCCTCGCCCTCAACCTCTTCTCTACCTAAACGGCGGTTAAACTTCATTCTTCCAACAGGTGAAAGATCATATCTATCTGAAGTAAAAAACAAGTTTGCAAATAAGTTTTCTGCAGAATCCTTTGTTGGTGGCTCACCTGGGCGCATCATTCGGTAAATTTCTACCAATGCTTCCAATCTATTTGTTGATGCATCCAACTTCATAGAATTAGAAATATAAGCACCTCTGTCCAGATCATTAACATATAGCACTTCAATATCAGTGATATTTGCCTCAAACAATGCCTGAACGAGTTCCTCTGTTAATTCATCATTAACATTGGCAACCAATTCACCCGTTGATTGATCAACAATATTATGACTTAAAATTTTGCCATATAAATATTCTTTAGGCACCTCAATTTCAGCCACCTTTTGTTTATTCATCTGCCTAATATGCTTGGCAGTAACTCGACGCCCTTCTTCAACCAGCACTTCACCATCATGCTTAATATCAAACACCGTCATTTCACCTCGCAAACGCTCAGGAATAACATGATATTTGACAGCATCAGGACTTAATGTGAATTTATTAGTTTCGAAGAACATTCGAATCATTTCTTCGTTATCATACCCAAGCGCACGCAATAAAATTGTTGCAGGTATTTTTCGACGCCTATCAATTCTTACAAAAACGGCATCTTTATGGTCAAACTCAAAATCTAACCATGAGCCACGGTAAGGAATTACCCTGGCATTAAATAATAATTTTCCTGAAGAGTGTGTTTTACCTTTGTCATGATCAAAGAAAACACCAGGAGATCTATGTAATTGAGAGACGATAACCCGCTCTGTACCATTAATTACAAAGGTTCCATTTTCAGTCATTAATGGAAGCTCACCCATGTAAACTTCTTGCTCACGAATATCTTTAACAACTTTAGCTGTTACAGGAGCATCTTTATCATAAATAACTAAACGGACAAGCACTCTTAAAGCCGCAGCAAAAGTTGCACCACGCTGCTGGCACTCCCTTACATCAAAAGTAGGCTCACCTAATCTATACTTCACATATTCAAGCACCGCATAGCCTGAGTGACTTACTATAGGAAACACACTGGAAAATGCTCCATGCAAACCACGTTCCAACCTTTTCTTAGGTTGAATGCCGTCTTGTAAAAAACTAGCATATGAGTTAATTTGAGTGGCTAATAAATAGGGTACATCAAGTACTTCATTAGCTTTCCCAAAATTTTTACGAATACGTTTTTTTTCGGTAAAAGAATAGGCCATATTTTCCATACCTTTCATCAAGGATTGTTTAACATTACGACCAAAACCAACTCTGGCTGAGTGGTTTAGGTATGACTTACTGCAAACAGTAAAAGGCCGATGACAAAACTGCCATCAGCCCTACTCTTGCCAGACTTTAATCTTATATAAAGATCATAAAATTTAAAGCCCTCTATCAATCAAATTTATTTGATTTCAGCGATAGCGCCTGCTTCTTCAAGCGTTTTTAAAACTTCTTCTGCTTCAGATTTGCTTACGCCCTCTTTCAAAGCACTTGGCACGCCTTCAACAGCTGCTTTTGCTTCTTTAAGACCTAAGCCAGTAATAGCACGTACTGCTTTAATAACAGCAACTTTTTTATCACCGAAAGATGTCATTACAACATCAAATTCAGTTTGCTCAGCTCCACCACCCGTTTCACCGCCAGCAGCAGGAGCAGCAGCAGCAACAGCAGCTGTTACACCAAATTTTTCTTCCATCGCTGAAATTAAGTCAACGATTTCCATAACAGTCATATTAGATACTGCTTCTAAAATATCTTCTTGTGAGATAGCCATTGTATGATATTCCTCTAAAATAATAGATTTTAAACTGGTTAATTAAGCTTATGCAGCTTCTGCTTCTTGCTTCTGATCTCTGACAGCAGCGATAGTACGCACTAATTTGCCTACTGGTGCTTTCATAACAGCCATGATCAAAGCGATACCTTCGTCGCGTGTTGGCATACTTGCCAAACGAGCTAACTCAGATATATCAAGTGATTGACCATTAAAGCCAATTACTCTAGGAACCAATTTATCATTGGTCTTTGCAAAGTCATTGATTAATCTTGCTGCAGCACCAGGTGCTTCCATTGAAAACGCAAGAATTAAAGGACCTTTAAGACCTTCTTGCATACATTCAAATTCAGTTCCTGCAACAGCACGCTTAGCTAGAGAGTTTTTAATAACTCTTAAATAAACGTTATTTTCTCTCGCAGTTATACGCAACTCTGTTAATTCAGAGACGGTCAAACCACGATATTCAGCTGCAACTACAGATAATGCTTTAGCAGCATACTGAGCAACTTCATCAACAACTACCTTTTTGCTATCTAGGTTTAATGCCACAGATTACCTCCGGTAATTTATCCAGATTTTTACATCTAGATTTTATTAAACACATCTCTTCAGATGCACCTTACGGTCACTCACCAGTTTACTGGTAAAACTCCCGCCTACTCTGGCCTATAAAAAAATTTATAGATTATATTTTTCAACACCAGCGGTCTTTGACGGTTGCTAGTTAACCAGCAACCCAAAGTTCTTTTTATACTTCAATGCTACTTTGATCGATCACTAATCCAGGACCCATCGTTGAAGAAATAGCAATTTTCTTTAAATAAATACCTTTCGCAGCAGAAGGTTTCGCCTTTTTCAAATCAGCAACCAAGAATTCTAAATTCTCTTTGATTGCAGTCTCATCAAATGAAACTTTGCCGATTGAACAGTGAATAATCCCACCTTTTTCTGTCCGGTAACGAACCTGCCCTGATTTTGCATTTTTAACCGCTGTTGCAACATCGGGGGTTACCGTACCTACTTTAGGGTTTGGCATCAATCCACGTGGACCTAAGATTTGGCCCAACTGACCAACAACACGCATGGCATCCGGTGACGCAATAACCACGTCAAAATCCATCTCACCTTTCTTAACTTGTGCGGCTAAATCGTCCATTCCGACAACATCAGCACCCGCTTCTTTTGCAGCATCTGCATTTGGTCCTTGTGTAAACACAGCAACACGGACAGTTTTACCTGTACCATGAGGAAGAACCGAAGCACCACGAACATTTTGATCAGATTTTCTTGGATCCACACCCAAAACAACACTAATATCAATCGATTCGTCAAACTTAGCATTTGCAAATTCTTTTAATAAAGAAACGCTTTCTGAAATTGAGTACTGTTTCGTTGAATCAACTTTAGCTTCAATTAACTTTGCTTTTTTAGATAACTTAGCCATTTACAGACCCTCCACATTCAGGCCCATGCTACGCGCACTACCCGCTATAATTCTTACTGCTGCTTCCATATCTGCCGCATTAAGATCTTGCATTTTTGTTGTTGCAATTTCTTCTAGCTGAGCTCTAGTCACTGTACCAACTTTTTCAGTATTTGGAGTTCCACTACCCTTTTGAATGCCTGCAGCCTTCTTCAAAAGAACCGATGCTGGTGGAGTTTTAGTAATAAAAGTAAAACTTCTGTCGGCATATACTGTAATAACAACAGGTATTGGCAAGCCTTTTTCTACATCAGAAGTTTTTGCATTAAATGCTTTACAAAACTCCATAATATTTACACCGTGCTGACCTAATGCAGGCCCCACTGGTGGACTAGGATTTGCTTCACCTGCTTTTACTTGCAGCTTAATATATGCTTGTATTTTTTTAGCCATTTTTCTCTCCAAATGGGTGCAATCGCTTTCCAGCTCCCCAAGATACAAAAATCCCTACTCTCAAAAAGAGTAGAGATTCATTTTAAACCTTTCTTAAATCTTAAAGCTTTTCTACTTGACCAAACTCTAATTCAACAGCCGTTGAACGACCAAAAATTAAAACCGATACTTTCAATCTGCTTTTTTCATAATTAACTTCTTCGACATTGCCATTAAAATCCTTAAATGGCCCATCAATAACTCGAATTGTTTCACCTACTTCAAACAATACTTTTGGTCTTGGCTTATTAACACCTTCCTCAACACGGTTTAAAATCGCATCGGCTTCTTTATCAGATATTGGAGCCGGTCTATCCGACGTACCACCAATAAAACCCAAGACTCTAGGGATATTTCTAACTAAATGCCATGTTTCATCAGTTAATTCCATCTGAACTAAAACATAACCTGGGAAAAACTTCCGTTCACTTTTACGCTGCTGACCCATCCTCATTTCAACAACTTCTTCTGTAGGAACCAGAATCTTTCCAAAACTCTCTTGCAAGCCCTCAAGCTCAATCTTTTCTTCTAGTGCCAGTTTTACCTTATTCTCATAATTAGAATAAGCATGCACTACATACCAACGAAGCGCCATCCTTTAACTCCCCTGCCCAGTTAGAGATTTAATTGCTGCCATCGCACCCCAATCAAGAAGTGAAAGAAACAAACCAACAATAATAACCAAACCAAAAACCAACAAAGTTGTCCTTATGGTTTCTTCTCGAGTAGGCCAGACTACTTTTCTAACCTCTTGCTTAGATTCCAACGCAAATTCCCAAACAGATCGGCCTAAATTAGTACTAAACATCACCGCGATTGCTAGCAATATAATAGCAACCAGCGCCAACACTCGATATAAAAGAGTAAAGCCTGGTACCTCAGAGAAATAATAAAACCCAGCAACCCCTGCCACTACTAATATAAGTGACAAGCCATGCTTTATAACATCACCTATTTTTGATGCTTCTTCTGCCTGTGCATTCATTTAAAATCTGGAAATAAAATTATTGAGTAGTTATCTGAATGGCAGGCCAGGAGGGACTCGAACCCACAACCTGCGGTTTTGGAGACCGCTGCTCTACCAATTGAGCCACTGACCTATTCAGAAACCGTAAAGAACTGAGAATTATACCGCACAAAACTATAAACCGCAAGCATTTGCAACAATACTCTCACACTTAAAATCGAACGCAACCCAGAAAACTGGAGCTCATAACCGGATTTGAACCGGTGACCTCTTCCTTACCAAGGAAGTGCTCTACCGACTGAGCTATATGAGCGCTCGATATTTGGAATTGGAGCGGGTGATGGGAATCGAACCCACATAATCAGCTTGGAAGGCTGGAGTTCTACCACTGAACTACACCCGCATATTCCTATTTGGAAAGATGGTGGAGGGGGGAGGATTCGAACCTCCGAAGGCTGAGCCGTCAGATTTACAGTCTGATCCCTTTGGCCACTCGGGAACCCCTCCTGAACTACCTATTATGGAGATACACAGAATAAAAGTCAACCTTTTATTTTATGAATCAATATGTTTTTTTCACACCCAACAGCTATTGACTTGCCACCCTTACTATCAATACTCATTGCGGAAGCCAGGGGACCCATACAAAACCCAGTTACCGACTATTTCTTATTTAAACTATTCATTGCCTTCGCCATTTCATCCAAAACAACCAGCGGCATTTGCAGCTCCGCCAACCCAAAAGAAAACAACAAATCTTCAAATTCTTTCTTTGAGGCGCCAGACAATACAAAATCAGCAACTTTCTTCCCAGCAGCAGGCCGACCTATCCCAAACCGCAGGCGATAAAACCCTTTTTCACCCAAGTTTTGAATAATATCACGCAGGCCATTATGCCCCGCATGCCCACCACCTAACTTAAGCTTCACAATACCAGAACTTAAATCCAACTCATCATGAGCCACCAATATTTCTTCAGGCTTAATCTTATAATACCTAGCAACAGCGCCTACCGACAAACCACTCTTATTCATAAATGTTTGCGGCTTTAACAAGGTTACTTTTTTACCCGCAATTAGACAGCTCGACACCACACCATGAAATTTTGACTCCACAGACCACGCCGACGAACAAGCCTCAGCCATGTAATCTAAAAACAAAAACCCAGCATTATGCCGGGTTTTTTGGTATTGCGAGCCAGGATTACCCAGACCAACTATAAGCTTGATCACATCAAAGCCCTAACTTAAACAAGCTATTCCTCTTCAGGCGCATCACCTTCGCTAGCTACATCATCAATAGTTTCAACAACAGCTTTAGTTTTTACTACCTGAGCAACAGGATGATCATGATCACTACCTTGAGCCAAAGCCGTAATAGTAACGCCTTCAGGCAGAATTAAATCTGTTAAATGCGCCGAACCACCAATCTCAAGAGCAAGCAAATCCACCTCAAGGTACTCAGGCAATACCGCTGGTAAACACGAAACTTCAACATCCACCATTGCATGTGTAACGATGCCGCCAGACTTCACGCCAACACAAGTATCTTCATTAAGAAAATGTATAGGCACATGAACTTTTATAGCATGCGTCATATCAACTCTCATGAAATCCATGTGCATGACAATAGGCCTTGCAGGGTTCCGCTGAAGATCCTTTAAAACAACTTTTTCTGTTTTTCCATCAATTGTCAAATCCAGAATATGCGAATAAACAGCCTCATACTCCAAATGCTTAGACACTTCATTATGATTTAAAACAATTGATTGAGGCGCAGCATCACCACCATAAACTACTGCCGGTACATTTCCGTTACGACGCTCAGCCCTTGCTGCACTTTTACCAGATAAGTCACGATTCTCAGCAACAAATTCAAACACATCAGACATTTCTTTCTCCAAACTTGCTTTCAAGCAATCTTTATAAATACGATTTAATTAATACAAAACTTAATCAACATAAAGCGAACTTACCGACTCGCTCTCAGCAATTCTTCTAATTGTTTCTGCCAGCATTTCAGCAACACTTAGCTGTCTAATTTTACTAATTGACAGCAATTCATCACTTAACGGTATGGTATCGGTCACTATCAGCTCATCAAGCACTGAATTTCTTACATTATCAGCCGCTGCCCCCGACAAAACAGGATGCGTACAATAAGCAACAACCTTTATTGCGCCATGAGCCTTTAAGGCCTTCGCCGCATGACACAATGTTCCTGCGGTATCAACCAAATCATCAATCATCACACAGGTTCGACCCGAAACATCACCAATAATATGCATGATTTCTGATACATTTGCTTTTGGGCGTCTTTTATCAATAATTGCCAAATCAGCATCATCAAGCCTTTTTGCCAAAGCTCTAGCCCTAACAACACCCCCAACATCAGGCGAAACTACAATTAGGTTCTCATATTTTTGACGCCAAACATCTCCCAACAACAAGGGTGATGCGTATACATTATCAACAGGGATATCAAAAAAACCCTGAATCTGATCAGCATGCAGATCAACCGTCAGAACACGATCAGCGCCCGCTGTGTCCAACATGTTTGCGACTAACTTTGCTGTAATGGGCACTCTCGCAGAGCGAGACCGCCTATCTTGGCGAGCATAGCCATAATACGGAATTACTGCCGTTATTCGTGAAGCCGATGCCCGTTTCAAGGCATCAATCATCACCAACAACTCCATTAGATGTTCATCAGCAGGAGAGCATGTTGGCTGAATAATAAAAACATCGCGGCCACGCACATTCTCTTCAATTTCTACTGTTATTTCCCCATCACTAAATCGTGCGACAGTTGCCATGCCCAGTCGCATGTTCAACTTCCTTGCTATACCTTCAGATAAGGCTCTATTGGCATTACCAGAAAATACCATCATAGAAGTATCTTGCATTTAAGCACTCCGCTAGATTTTATAATTGGAGATAGAATTGGCTGGGCTGCCAGGATTCGAACCTGGGTATGCGGAGATCAAAACCCCGTGCCTTACCGCTTGGCGACAGCCCAATAATTGATTTAAACCAGTTTATCTTGTAAAAGTGATCTATTTAACCCTTTGGTTAAATACACCTGCCATTTTTTCGAAAGCTCTATATACGCCTGTTCCGCCAACTCCTTAGAGTCAAACTGAGCAAACACACAAGCCCCCGTCCCAGTCAACCTTGCATCAGAAAAAACTGCGAGATCAGCCAAAGCATCTTTAACTGGCTTATATTTTTTGCAAACAACACCAAGACAATCGTTTTGTTGCTGGCCTGCAATAAAGTCAGATATTATGATTGATTTACTATCCCTTGTCAAACCTTTAACTGAAAATATTTCTTTTGTATCAACATGACAGTCTGGTTTAATGATTACAAGCCACTTTTCTGCGGGGTCTATTTTTTGTAATTCCTCCCCCACACCCTCTGCCCACGCGGCATGACCAAAAATAAACACAGGAACATCCGCACCTAATTGCAGCCCCAACTGCATTAACCTCTCTTGCGACAAGTTCAGCCCCCACAACCGATTTAACACAAGCAATGTTGTTGCTGCATCAGAACTTCCACCCCCCAAACCACCACCCATTGGAAGGTTTTTCTCTATTTCTATCCTTACCCCTTGATCACACCCCGTCTCTTTCCTAAGCAATTTAGCCGCACGTATTGTTAAATCGGTTTCCTCTGGCACCCCGGGTATTGGCTGCTTAAGCGTAATCTCACCACTCTCTACTTTGTGAAAAGTTAACCAGTCACACAAATCAGTTAACTGAAAAACGGTTTGCAGCAAATGATAGCCATCTTCTCTTTGCCCTGTGATCCGCAACATTAAATTTATTTTTGCTGGTGCAGGCCACCGCCCACCCCACTCATTATTATTTTGTCTTATCATGTCTATTTAATTTGCAACACATTAATGATGCTTTATGTCCCATTGATTAATGATTAATTTTAACCTTGCCTCACCTTGCTCCACTCTTATTTTCCTCGGCATCGTATATCCTTCGTCATTTTGCATCTGCAAATAGCTTACCCGCCAATCTTGCTGTACAAATCCTTCTGCTATTTTTTGATAAGTCATCATTGGGTCAGGCACACCCAACACCCAATACTTTAAAGATGAAATGGGAATAGCAATGCCTAATTCCGAGGCCACAACATCATCTACATTCCCAGAATACGCGTTCTGCTTTCCAGCTGATTTAATTTCTACCAAGTTTTCGGCCAAATTAATTTCTGTCCTACCCAAACCAAATAGACCCGATAACTTTATATGGTCTTTTTTATCCCGATGCTGCCATTGCAATGTCGCTGATGCTGCATTTCTTTTATTTATTACCGACACTCGTCCAGACAAGCCCCAATACCGAACCGCCTGTAAATAGACTCGTCCATCCATCTTAAATACTTCATCGACCTTACCAGGCACACTAGCGCAAGAAGCAAGCAAAAGCATAAAGATGATTCCAACGACACCTTTAATCATTTAACTCAGGAAACCGTTCCAATAACTTTAAAAGGTACTCATCTTCTGGCGCCCTCTTAATTGCCTTTTTTATCACCTCTAATGCATCAGACTTTTCCCCCATCTTCAACAAGACTTCCGCCAGATGCGCTGCAATTTCATTTTCAGCCTGCTTATCATAAGCTGCCTGCAATAATGCTAATGCATCACCCAACTTACCTTGCTTAAACAAAAGCCACCCCATACTATCCATAATAACCGCTTCACCGGGCTTTATCGCCAAGGCCTGCTTTAAATATTCAGCAGCTTCCTGATAACGATTTGTCCTATCGACTAAGGTATATCCCAGCGCATTTAAAACAGCTGCATCATTTGGGTTTTTCAGCAATATTTTCTTTAAATCCTCTTCCAAAATATCCAGGCGATCTATTTTTTCTGCAACCAATGCTCGCCCATATAATAGATCTCTATGCTCAGGCTGGACATCAAGCGCGTTACTCAACAAATCAAATGTTTGCTGATATTTTTTCTGTGCACCAAAAACTTCAGCCTGCAACAACAAGATATTGACTTTCCGTTTTGGGAATTTCTCAGTCAACCGAGCAATCCTTTTCTCCGCCTCAATAAAGTTTTTTTGCTCAGATAAAACTGAAACAGCGGCCATTGCAGCATCATACTCATAAGGCCCCTGGGTTACCTTATCAAACCAGGTTAGCGCTGGCTCATACCGCTCATTTTTATACTCGACTCGACCAATATAAAAACTTGCCTGCGCATCCCACCCCCGCTTATTCACTAATTTTTTCAAATAAACCAGAGCTTCTTGTTCCTTTTTTTGCTGTAAATAAATCAGAGCAATAGCAAACTGACTTTCACCATCATCAGAAATACTTTCTAAGACCTTTTTATAAACACTGACCGCATCATCTAAAGCATCCGTTTTCATTAACACCTGCCCTAGCATTTTTCTTATCTTCTGATTATCAGGCGAATGCTCTAAAACTTTTTCCAAATCATCTATAGCCAGATCAAACACCTTATTTTGAACCAAAGCCTGCGCTCGTAAAATAAGCGCCCTATCCCAGTCTGGCTGTAATTCCAGCACTTTATTCACTTTTGCTATGGCCAATTCAGCATCATTCAACTGCCCTGCCAATAGTGCCTGCACAAAAAGAACGGTCGCTTGATCTGGGTGTTGCTCAGCAACCGCATCCAGCACATTCAGAATAAAGCTAGCTTTTTGCCTGTTATCTTTAGTCAAAATTCTCGCCAACTCAATCAACGCACCTTCAAACCCTGCTGGATCATCTTTCAGCATTTTATTCAAATGCTCTATCGCTAATGTTTTATCCCCTTCTTTTAATGCGGATAAAGCGGCAATCTTTCTCGCCGTCAAATTATTACCATCTTGCTTTAACCATATCGAGACGGCTTCTGTCGTTTTTTTGGTATTCTTTAGGAAGAGACCTATTTTCGCAGCTCGCTCCGCCACTCTTACGTCACCAACCCGCTTTGCAGCCTCCAAATAGCCATCTAAAGCAACGCTGTATTTATTCCGTTGCCCCGCAATTTCTGCCGTCAACAATAAATACATAACGTCTGGGGAAATTTCCGTCACCTTGTCAATATCAGTACTTTTAGAAAGCTTTTCTACATCAACAATAACCGCTGTCCCTTTATTATCTTTGTCAGGAACACCCGCACACCCGACCAAAGTCAAAAATATTAACCCAACCATTAACTTAATCATTAACACTGACTTTCCTTATTTAACTCGTTTAAACACCCCTATAGAGTAGCAGATAAACACTTTAATTTAGACTAGGAATTTATTCTATTTGGATAAAAGCTGTATATTACTTAGAATATATAGCTTTATTAATGTGATCAAATTCGTTTAATGACTCTTCTTGCCGTTGGGATAAATTACAATACTGCGCCAGTTGCCATCCGCGAGCGCCTAGCATTCCCTGCGGATTCACTTGAACCCTCGCTTAAAACCTTATGGAATCAGCATAAAATACATGGCGCTGCCATTTTATCTACTTGCAATAGAACTGAATTTTATTACCAGGCAGAAGACCATTCCCCCAATACTCTCATTGAATGGATTGCAGATACCAAAAATATTGACCCAAAAGACTTTACGCCTTACCTTTATAGCCATACCGATAGCCAGTCAATACGGCATATGTTTCGTGTTGCCTGCGGCTTAGATTCAATGGTTTTAGGCGAACCCCAAATTTTAGGGCAGATGAAAACAGCCTATCAGGCCGCCTATGAAGCAGGGACACTCGGCAAGCACCTTGGCAAACTCTTTCACCACACCTTTTCTGCTGCCAAAAAAGTTCGCACGGATACGGCCATTGGTTCAAGCCCCGTTTCTGTTGCTTTTGCTGCCGTTCAACTGGCACAACAAATCTTTAATTCACTTAGCGAACAGACCGCTTTATTAATAGGTGCAGGGGAAACCATTGAATTAACCGCTCGACATTTATACCAAAATAATATCGGTCGAATTATTATTGCTAATAGAACCTATGACAAAGCGCATGCACTCGCCTCTCAGTTCAATGGCTATGCTATCGACTTATCAGAACTCCCCACCCATTTGGCAGAAGCTGATATTGTTGTTTCATCTACCGCGAGCCAACTGCCCATCTTAGGCAAGGGTCGCGTGGAAAGTGCTATCAAAAAACGCAAACATAAGCCTATGTTTATGGTTGACCTTGCTGTCCCCCGAGATATTGAAGCAGAAGTCGCTCAACTCAGTGATGTCTATTTATATACAGTCGATGATTTACAAAACACGATCGACCAGAACATGGATTCCAGACGCAAGGCAGCCGAACAAGCGGAAGAAATTATAGATACTCAAGTCGAACATTTTCTATCATGGATGCGCTCCCAAGGCGCTCAAACCGTGATTAAGGATTTCCGACTACAATCTGAATTAACCCGTAATCAAGCCCTAAAAAAAGCCTTATCCCAACTCAACAATGGTCGTGATGCAGAAGAAGTACTAAACCTTTTAGCTCACACTTTAACTAACAAACTTATCCATACTCCCAGCGCCCAAATAAGGGCGGCAGGGGAAAATGACAGGCACGATTTAGTCGCAGCTGCCAGAGAAATATTCAAACTGCCGTAAAATTTATCACGCCAGTTCCTGAGCAATATATAACTTTAGAAATACTTAGCCAGTTACTCATACATGAAAGCATCAATCAAAACAAAACTCGAAAATCTTAGCGAACGGTTTGAGGAAATAGCCGCCCTATTATCTCAACCCGAAGTACAAAGTGATCAAAATAAATTCCGCTCACTCAGCCAGGAATACTCTCAAATTGATCCTATTGTTACCTGCTATTCACAATACCAAGTAAATGAAGAAACCCTGGAATCAGCGATTGAAATGTCAAAAGACTCAGACCCTGAGTTTCGCGAAATGGCTAAAGAAGAACAATTAGAGGCTGAAGAAAAAAAACAGCAACTACAACACCAGCTACAAGTTTTACTCTTACCCAAAGATCCCAATGACAACAGAAATATATTCTTAGAAGTCAGGGCGGGGACAGGTGGCGATGAAGCCTCTCTTTTTTCAGGTGATCTGGCAAAAATGTATCAGCGTTTTGCAGAAAAAAGAGGCTGGAAAACAGAAATAATTACCGAAAACCGTGGGGAACATGGCGGCTTCAAAGAGATCATCCTGCGCATTACTGGACAAGATGTATATTCCCAGCTCAAATTTGAATCAGGCGTTCACCGTGTACAGCGTGTCCCTGAAACAGAGTCTCAAGGCCGCGTGCACACCTCTGCTTGCACCGTTGCTATCATGCCCGAAGTTGAAAGTGTTGATGACTATGAAATTAAATCATCAGATCTTCGCGTTGATACCTTTAGAGCGTCAGGCTCAGGGGGTCAGCATGTCAATAAAACCGACTCAGCCATTCGCTTAACTCACCTTCCTACCGGTGTCGTTGTTGAATGTCAGGACCAGCGCTCTCAACACAAGAACAGAGCCCGCGCCATGGCCTTATTACAGTCTCGCTTATTAACCGCTGAACAAGACAAGCAACATGCGGCTCAGTCTGAAGAAAGAAAATTACAAGTTGGATCGGGTGACAGGTCTGAGCGCATCAGAACATATAACTACCCACAAGGCCGCATGACTGATCATCGAATCAATTTAACTCTTTATAAACTAGATGAGATTATGCAAGGCGGTTTAGATCATGTTGTCAATCCATTAATTAGCGAACACCAAGCTGATTTATTGACCCAACTTGGTAATGACTGATATTCAATCGACCTTACTTGATGCATCAAACAAACTAGCTAAATCTTCTGATTCAGCGTTACTGGATGCGGAAATACTCCTTTGCCATGTCCTTGATAAGCCTCGCAGTCACCTCAGGGCATGGCCAGAAAAACAGTTATCGACTGAACACTCGAAACAGTTTTTATCTCTGTTTGAGCAACGTCAACGCGGTGTTCCTGTCGCCTATTTGATTGGTAACCGAGAATTTTGGTCTAGAGACTTCAAAGTAACCCCGGCTGTACTAATCCCTAGACCCGATACTGAATTACTCATTGAATTAAGCCTGGATTTACTGACTCATATTGCTAACCCTCAACTTATTGATTTAGGTACTGGCTCGGGTATTATTGCCATTACTTTGGCCGCTGAGCGCCCAGATATAGAGATTATGGCAACAGACCTTAGCTTGTCCGCATTGGCTATAGCTAAACAAAATTCAGCAAAACATCAAACTCAAAACATTCAATTTATTCAATCCAGCTGGTTTGATAAGGTCCCCCAATCAAAATTTGATCTGGTCATTAGTAATCCACCTTATATAATCCCAAATGATCCGCATTTATATGAAGGTGATGTACGCTTTGAACCAGAAAGTGCTTTAATTGCTGAAGACCTAGGACTTAAAGATATTAAAAATATTTGCGATAATGCTCGCCACTATTTGAAGCAAAATGGTAGCCTGTTAATTGAACATGGCTGTGACCAACAAGCCGAAGTTCAGGCTATTTTTAAGACGTTTAATTATAGTCATATCAAAACACATACTGACCTTTCTGGTAACCCCAGAGTAACGACAGCACAATGGAACGTAAAATAATGGCAAAAGAAATCCAACTATCCCGAAAAATAACCAACCAATTACTTCATGCCGCCTTATCTTCACCACAACAGGAGGTTTGTGGCTTAATTGGTGCCATAGAAGGTATTGCTAGTAGCTGTTACCCTATTGAAAACATTGCCAAACAAGCTAAAACTCGCTTCCAACTAGATGAAAAGCAACAAATCAATGCGATTTCAACTATGCGCGACAAAAACGAATCATTGTTTGCTATCTATCACTCTCACCCCTCTGCGCCAGCAACACCTTCCGAAACAGATATAAAATTAGCGAGCTATCCCGATGCATTTCAACTGATCATTTCACTTAATACTAAAGGCATCCTTGAAATAAAGGGCTTTACCATTATTGAACAATCCGTTGAAGAGGTATCAATCAGCATGACATCTGATTAATATTTAACATTATGTCGACAGTATTTAAAATTCTTAGAATCATCACCCTGCTAATAATTTTTGCTGGCTTAGCTTTTTATTCAAAAACTCAAAAGCTAAAATCTCGTTCCTGGAGTAGTCCTCTGGAAATCATCATTTATCCGATGAATAGCGAAAATGACCCTGTCGTTGAAGCCTATATTAGCCAACTTGATAGCACTGTTTTTGAAGAGATTGATCAATTTTTTAAGAATGAAGCGGAGCATTATGAGCTATCCATTGTGCAGCCTACTGCGACCCAACTGGGCAAGGTCATCCAGTCCTACCCACCTGAGCCACCGACAATAGCTGCAAATTTTCTTGAACTCGCCTGGTGGAGTATAAAATTCCGCTACTGGGCTTATCAAGCCACGCCAGATGAGCAATCTAACTTGCACCGTGTTAGAATTTTTGTGCATTACCATCAGCAAATAGAAGGCAAACAACTTCAACACTCTTTGGGCTTAGCTAAAGGTTTACTCTCTATTGTTCATGCCTTTGCTTCAAACGATCAAGAGCAGCAAAACAATATTGTTATTGCTCACGAGTTTTTACATACGGTAGGGGCCACTGATAAATATAACGCGGATAACGGGGCCGTTTTTCCTGATGGCTATGCTGACCCAGAAAAACGGCCTTTATTCCCTCAGCTTAAAGCTGAAATTATGTCAGGAAGAATTCCTTTATCAAGCGACCTATCTGAAATGGCTGTCAGTCTTGAGCACTGTCTTATTGGCCCTAAAACAGCCAGTGAAATTAACTGGATTAGCCCGATAAACTAACGCTATAACGAATATCAACACCGCCTTTTCAAAATGAATCCATCCGTCCCCATTTTATATAGCTTCCGACGCTGTCCTTATGCCATGAGAGCTAGATTAGCCATAGTCAACTCAGCGATTAGCGTTGAATTACGTGAAGTCGTATTGCGCGATAAACCCGCTCAATTATTAGCGATCTCAGCTAAAGCAACCGTTCCTGTTCTTGAATTAACAACAGCCCAGGTACTCGATGAAAGCCTGGATATTATTGACTGGGCTTTATCTATCAATGACCCCGACAACTGGCTTATTCCTGATCTAATGCTTGATATTAAACAGTTAATTCATTGCAATGACGGGGAGTTTAAATATTATTTAGATCGCTATAAATATGCCGACCGTTACCCCGAAAACAATGCACTTTTTTATAGAGAGAAAGCAGAAGTCTTTATAGCTGAATTAGAAAAAAGGTTATCGCAACATAATTTTCTTTGCAGCAATCAGTGCTCTTTAGCTGATATAGCGATATTTCCATTCATCCGCCAATTTGCCAATGTCGACCCCCACTGGTTTCAAGCATCAAAATATCAACACCTAAAGCAATGGCTTAACCAGCATCTTCAATCTAAGCTATTTGCCTTGATTATGGAAAAATACCCTGCCTGGAAAATAGCTGACAAGCCCTTATTTTTACACTCTAAATAAACTCATCGCCTCAGCTATTTGTTGCTTAGCATTATTCAGTGTTTGTAATGACATATCTGGGGTTAATTCATTATCACCCAATTTTTGAAAGGCGGGGAGAGTCTGAATAGGGGGGAGTTTTTGCATTTCTGCGGAGCCTATATAGCTATGAAATTTTGCCAGCAAGACGATATCACTAATATTAAGCGCCTCCTGCTCATGTCCGTACCATTTCTCTATATTTTGAGGGGTTTCTCGTAACTTTTCTGGAAACCCCCATTTTTCAAGTACTAACGATCCCACCAAACCCTGTAAAGTAAAAATAGTTAACTCTAAATCCTGATCTGAATATTCATCACGCTTTAGCCCATCAGCATAAATCAGAATAGGTAACACCCCAATATTATGAGTCAATCCTGCCAGCAAAGCCTCATCTGGATTCACTTTTTTTGTTAATCCCGCCAGTGTATAACTAATACTTGAAACGTGAATACTTCGCTGCCAGAGCTGGTGTATTTTTTCATTAATTTCTTTATTCTTACTTTTAAACAAGTTTTGTATACTGATACTTGTGACTAAATTTCTCGTCACGGCCAATCCAAGTCGAGAAACGGCATCATGACAGTTAGTAATTGGCTTAACCGCTCTATATAAAGGACTATTAACAATTTGAATAAGCCTTGAAGCAATCACCGAATCAAAATTAATTATTTTAACCGCCTCTTGTATCCCTATCTCTTTTTGAATCGCCGACCTAAGCTTTAATGCGACATCAGGAAGACAGGGAATAACCAGCTTGTCTTCTTTAAAATATTGGCAAAAATCATTAAAAAATCGGCTGTTTTGTAATTGTTCAGGGACATCAGCTGCATTCAGTAGAGGATTACGTATATATCGCTGACTTTTATTTAAAGCATGGGCAGGAAAATGTAGAATGGTTACCTCTGTCTTGGCAATCACTGTCTCTTGATATTGCTGGCTATTAGACAATGGATAAAGCGCTTTAAACGTTGCGGCATCCACTAAATAACCAGAACCACTACTCGCTTCCACATAGCACTGTCCTTTAACCAGATAAGGTAAGGAATTTGATGGTTGATGCACATTAAAAATCACATCGCCTGGCGTGTAGTTAGACAGGCTCGTTTTTAGCTGCTGTAAGTCACTTTCAGGCAAATGTCCAATAGGAATCAAGCGCTTTAAAAAAGCCAGAGGGATTTTTTTAGCGACACGATTTGAGGGCACTGTTTCTGCTACTTTAGATAACCGCTGTTTTTTTATTATTTTTTTTTCGCGATTCCAGAACATACATTAGCCCCCTAAAATTATAAATTGGACACGGCCATCATTCCTAAAGCCAGATATCAATTACTTAATCCGAACGTCTCCACTTTAATAGTCACATCAACTCTTTCGCCTGCAAATCAGCATGATAAGAAGACCTGACTAAGGGGGCACTCGCCACATTTTTAAAACCCAAGGCTTTTGCTGTTGCTGCATACTTGTCAAACTGCTCAGGTGTAATATATTCTTTTACAGGCAAATGGTCTTTACTAGGTTGCAAATATTGACCTAAAGTCAACATACTACAGCCATGCTCTCGCAAGTCTTGCATGACTTGATTGACTTCCTCTTCTCGCTCACCTAGACCGAGCATAATGCCAGATTTAGTCATCGCACCAGGATAAGCTTGCAGGTATTTTTTTAACAAGGTTAACGAACCTTGATAATCAGCCCCAGGTCTAGCCTGTTTATATAATCTAGGCACTGTTTCTAAATTATGATTAAACACATCGCAAGCTTGTGTTTTTAATATATCAACCGCTTTATCCATCCGCCCTCTAAAATCAGGCACTAGCACTTCAATTTTTGTTGCAGGAGATTGCTCTCGAATGGCCTGAATACAATCAGCAAAGTGTCCAGCACCACCATCTCGTAAATCATCCCTGTCGACCGACGTAATGACCACATACTTTAAGGTCATGGCTTTAATGGTTTTTGCCAAATTAATGGGTTCCTGCTGATCCAACGCTTTTGGCTTACCATGTGCAACATCACAAAATGGGCAGCGCCTTGTACAAATATCACCCATAATCATAAATGTAGCCGTTCCATGACTGAAACATTCACCTAAATTTGGGCAAGCCGCTTCTTCACAGACCGTATGTAATTTATTTTCCCTTAACGTCTTTTTTATTCGAGTGATCTCTTCATTAGAAGAAATTTTCACTCTAATCCAATCGGGTTTACGTAATATAGTTTCAGTCGTTTCAACTTTTATCGGTATTCTTGCCAGTTTTTCTGCATTACGTTGATGTGTTTCAGGCGTTTTCCGAGAAGGTGCTTTTGAGCTCATTGATTTATTGTTTGTAAAATTTGATGAACAACAGGAACAGCCAGTTCATAAGTTTCTATATTAACATTTAGCTCAGAAAGCTGAGTAACATCCAAATCAGGATAGCCACAAGTATTAATATGATTAAAGGGCGTTAAATCCATATTATTGTTAAGACTCAAGCCGTGATAGCAACATCCCCTTTTAACCCTTAAACCGACAGAACCTATTTTCTTTCCATCCACATACACGCCGGGGGCCTCAGGCTTTGCTATGGCTTTAATGCCATATTGAGATAAGCTATCAATCATTGCATATTCAAGCAAGGTCACAATATCGCGAACCCCTTTTTTTAAACGCCCAATATCTAATAAAAGATACACAACCAACTGCCCAGGCGCATGATAAGTCACTTGCCCACCACGATCAGTTTCAATAACAGGAATATCTTCAATATTAAGTAAATGTTCCCTTTTTCCACTCAAACCTAGCGTATAAACAGGCAGGTGTTCAACAATCCATATTTCATCTGCGGTCTGTTCCGTTCTATTTTGAGTAAATGCCTGCATCTCATGCCAGACTTTTTCATAATCCTGCCGACCTAATCGTTTAATAATAGGCTGCATTAATTTGGTCTTTTAGTCATTCTAAATTTTCTGCTCGAAGATCCTCTGATTTAAAACTTATTGACGGATCTTGAGGATAAAGTCGTTGCCCTTTTTTTACAGCCATGAAGGATAAACTTTCTCCTTGGCAACTCAAGGAAATTGCATGTATAAATCTATTCATTTACTGATCTTTCGACGATTCTTTCTACAAATTCTAAAACATCCGACAGACTTTTTAACTGGCTTGCCAAAACGATAGGTAAATCAGGTAAGTGCTGCCTTATGGTTGCAGCAAACACGCCACTGCCTAGCCCCACTTGCTCACCAGCCATCGAAAACAACTTCGTACCTCCCAATCCACAACTGGGTGATTTATCTTGTAAAACTAATCCAGCTAAAGAATATTGATTCATAAATTGTCTGGCAAAACCCGCCAATGAACCCGTAAGATCAACAGAGAGATCATTAATTTTTAACACTCTGATATCATCCCCTAGCTGAGTTAATTGTATTTTGTCTCTAGGTACACCAAGACCAATTTCAACTTCTGGACAAATGGCAAGCAAACAACAATGTTTATTGAGTTCCTCTGCAATTAGGCCCGTATATTTATCTTTTCCATCATATCTTACAGCATGACCTAATAAACAGGCACTTACTGCGACTATAGGTAAAGGCGTCATAACAGAAAAGAGAGCAGGAAATGCTACAAAACCATAATGACAGCAGGACAGTCATTCAGGTCTTGATAAATAGCATCTAACTGTCGTTTACTTTGCGCTTCAATAGTCACCGTAATAGCCAGGAATTTATCCCCTTTACTGGGTCTTATTTTTACCGCGCCTTCAGAAAAATCATTCGCATGTTTTCGAATTATGCTAACCACCGTACTATCAAATTCAGTGGTATTTTTCCCCATCGCTTTTATTGGGAATTGGCATGGAAATTCAAATAATGTGTCTTCTTCACTCATACAGATTTTTTATAGTCTTGAAACAGTTGGTTCATTTCATGAAAAACAGGCCCTGGCTTACCATCACCTACAGGTTCGGAGTCCAATTCAACGACCGGTATAATTTCTCGAGTTGAACTGGTAATCCAGATTTCACTCGCTGTTTGTAAAGCGTCCAGAGAAATAATTTCTTCACTCAGTTGAAAGTCATTTATTTCTGCTAATTCTAAAATCACCTTACGGGTAATCCCAGGTAAAATTTCTGCTGTTTTTTCTGGTGTAATTAAAACACCGTCAATGACCGCAAATAAATTACTTGCCGCCCCTTCGGTAACATAACCATTCCTATGCAATATCGCTTCTGCACAACCTTGCTCGACGGCTTGTTGCCTTAACAATACATTAGCCAATAAAGTCGTTGCTTTAACATTACACATTTCCCAACGGCTATCTTCCATGCTCAATGCTTTAACACCCGTTTCAAGCCCCGCAAATGGCTTAATATCTGAGCACATAGCAAAAATCGTCGGTACGGGATTCTTAGGGAAGGCATGATCCCTTTTAGCGGCTACACCTCGCGTAATTTGCAGATAGATATATTGATCTTTGCTGTTATCTAGCAACGGTAACAAGATTTCCATCCACTGCTCAAATGTATAAGGCAGTGCCAGTCTGATTTTACTAAGGCTATCATGCAGCCGATCCAAATGGTCTTGCATTCTAAACAATTGACCTGAATAAGATGGAATCACTTCATAAACCCCATCACCAAATAAAAATCCGCGATCAAGCACCGAGACCTTAGCTTCTGATAATGGTAAATATTCACCATTTAAATAAACTTGACTCTCAATAAAATCATTCATATCAATTACTCCAGCATCAACATAGCTTCATCATACATTCTTTGTATGAAGCTTCCTTTATTAACAGTACTCAGTGCAACCAATGGTTTATTTTCAATAACATCACCCGCCAGTGCAACATTGACAGAACCAAATACAGCCCCTTCTTCAACCGGTGCTGTAATTTTCTTATCAATATTAATTTCGGCTTTTAAATCGTTGTAATGTCTTCGTGGAATAGTCACATATAAATCTTCATTCAAGCCCAGAGATAATTCTTTGCTATCCCCTTTCCATATTCTTGCCTGAGTTAAAGCCGTTTGAGCTTTATATAACTGATGGGTTTCAAAAAAACGAAAACCATAATTTAACAATGTCTGGCTTTCATTTGCTCTGGCATTTGCACTTGCGGTTCCCATAACAACTGAAATCAAACGCATTTCCTCTCGTTTTGCCGAAGCGACCATGCAGTAACCTGCTTCTTCGGTATACCCTGTTTTCACCCCGTCTACTGACTTATCACGCCACAGTAATTTATTTCGGTTGGGCTGAGTAATATTATTAAACGTAAATTCTTTTTTTGAATCCCAGCGATAATAGTCAGGAAATTCTTCAATAACCGCGACTGTCAATTTGGCTAAGTCTCTCGCTGTTGTATAGTGATTTTTACTAGGTAAGCCCATACTATTTTCAAAATGACTATCCAGCATACCAAGACGTTCAGCATGCTGATTCATCATCGCTGAAAAGGTTGCCTCATCGCCAGCCACATGTTCCGCCAAAGCAACACTTGCATCATTACCCGACTGAATAATCACCCCTTGTAATAAATTCTCTATCGATACTTGTTTATTCACTTCAACAAACATTCTTGATCCTGGTGTTTGCCAGGCTTTCTTGCTGATTGTCACCTTTTCATCCAGCGTTAAATGTCCGCTTTCAAGCTCTCTAAAAATCACATAAACCGTCATTATTTTAGTCAGACTGGCAGGTGCTAAGCGTAAATCGGCATTTTTTTCAGCAATCACCTTCCTACTATTAAAATCTAATAAAACATAGCTTTTAGCGGCAATACTCGGTGCAGCAGGAATTAAGATGGTATTTGCAGCATTTGCTGTATTAATAAAAACCAGCAGCGTGATAAAAAAAATAAAATAATTACGTATATTTGAAAACATTTTCATTGGTTAAGGTCACTGTAAAGACTATTCGGCTATTGTAGCACCGATATATAAGATAAAAGGCTATGCATATGAATCAAGCCCTATTTGATGAATGCAGGCTTAAGAGGCTGGGGGAGATTTTATTATAAAAACAATTCATTTAATATCAATGTGTTGCTGTTTTATAAAATCCCCCTCAACCCCCCTTTTTCAAAGGGGGAGGTCAAAAGCGGAATACTTTCACAGTCTATTAAAACTGGCATCCATAACACAAAAGTTTTTGATCGGCTAATTTTTCTCAACGATTAATAAAGTATTTGAAAAACCCAATTGAGCAAGCTTTTCACTTTTTTGTTTAACTTGTTGTTCTGAATAAAAGGGGCCTACCTGCACTTTATAGAGCTCATTACCCTGACCTTGTGCACGCTGTATTCTTAAGGGCTTTATTTCAGACAAACTCAATTTGCTCTGCAATTGCGTTGCGCTATCTGGACTGCTATATGCGCCGACTTGTAAATAAAACACGGCCTGTTGTTTGGGTTCACTGGATTCATTATTTTTCTGTTTCGTCATTTTAGCAGAATCAAACCCTAGCGCCTCCACATCCACTAAGCCCGTCCCCATTTGTTGAATACCCAATTTCACTGCCGCGGTATAAGATAAGTCGATAATCCTATTATCATGAAATGGCCCTCTATCATTAATCCTTAAAACCACACTCCGCTTATTTTTTAAATGCGTGACTCGAACATAACTGGGTATAGGTAAGGTTTTATGAGCAGCTGTCATTGCATACATATCATAAACTTCACCATTAGAGGTTTTTTTACCATGGAATTTAGTCCCATACCAGGAAGCCATCCCCTGCGCCTTGTAGCCTTTACTTTCAGTTAAGACTTTATAACGCTTACCAAAGACCTCATACTCATCAGGATTACCTGCCCGTGTTCTTTTTTCATACTTAGGGATTGCATCAGTCACTGCCATGACATCGACAGGCACATAAAGCGGCAGGCTATCTTGTTCTATAGGGGTAACCATGCACCCAGTATTAAAAACCAACATTAACGCCAAGAGTCTCGTTTTCATCAACACTAACCACCTAAGTTTGTTTATCTCATTTCATTTTAATATACTTCGCACGGTTACGGATGCGGAATTTATAACGCGTTGGTTTTTGTCGAGAGCAAGGCGCTGAAATAGGCGCATAGCTAGCTCTGTAACTGTTTCAGCAACGCGGCTATCGGCATAAAACCAACCGGTAGAAATCCGCAGTCGTGACCGCGCGAAGTATACAACAACTTACTTTGCCAACTTTTGCTTTAGAATCGCCTGGCTCAATTGATACACCGCCATACCATACAGAGGGCTATGGTTATATCGAGTGATCACATAAAAATTGTGTAACCCAACCCATAAATCTTTGCCTTTTGGCTGCTGATAACTTAACAATTTTACCTTTGCATCTGCCGCGATTGCTTGCTCAGTCGTTACTTTTAATGCTTGCAATTCATTCCATGTCATCTCTGGCTTTAACTTTCTTGAAAGTACCTTTTCATATGCATCCCCTTCCACCTTTGCTGGAAAAATAACATCGCCCCCCTTTTTCCAATGATGCTTAGAAAAATAGTTAGCCACACTGGCTATTGCATCTGCATTATTATTCCAGATATCTCTTTTTTCATCACTTTCAAAATCAGCGGCATAGGCCCTGTAACTACTTGGCATAAATTGAGGAATTCCCATTGCACCTGCATAAGAGCCCTTTGGCTCTAATGGGTTCATTTTTTCTTCACGACAAAGGATTAAAAAATGCTCCAGTTCACTCGTAAAAAACTTGCTTCGTTTAGGATAGGCAAACGCTAAGGTAGAAAGAGCATCTATCACCCGATGACCGCCTGTATTCCCCCCATATAAGGTTTCCACGCCTATAATTGCAGTTATAATGTCAGCAGGCACGCCATATTTGTCTTCCACAGCCGTTAACGCGGCCTCATTATCCTGCCAAAATTTCACCCCGCCGTTAATCCGTTTATCCCCCATAAATATTTTCCGATATTTATGCCAAGGCAGGCCTTCAGCGGGTCTTGTCATTGTTTTAATGATTTTTTGTTTAATATCAACCGATTTAAACAATTGTTTTAATTCGGCCTCATCAAATTGATGCGCTTTCACCATTTTATTAACAAACTGATTAAACTGTTCCGTTTCTTCAATAGCAGCTAAAGCATTACCACTAAGCATAAAACTGCTACAAAACAATAATTGAATAATAATTTTCTTCATTTCTAATTCAGCCTTTATTTTTCATAAATAACGTATATTTCATTGTACCGCTCTAGCAAGTCTTATTTTCCCTACCGCTGCGAGCCATATAACTCAAACATTCTCTAGGTTGGTAAGAATTTTCGATGTGTATGTATGGACATGAGAATACCAAACCCAGCCATTAAGGTAACCATTGATGTTCCACCATAGCTTATTAAAGGTAATGGCACGCCAACAACAGGCAAAATACCGATAACCATCCCTATATTGACGAACACATAAACAAAAAAAGTAAATGTTAAACTACCAGCCAATAATCGACTATAAGTATCTTGAGCTTGTACTGCAATATACAAACAGCGACTAATAATCAGTAAATACAATATTAATAAGCCTAAACAGCCAGACAATCCAAACTCTTCTGCAAAAACCGCAAAAATAAAATCTGTAGAACTTTCTGGCAAGAAATCTAATTTTGACTGAGTACTTCCTAACCAGCCTTTTCCATGGACTCCGCCTGAGCCAATAGCAATTTTAGACTGAATAATATGATAACCTTTCCCCATGGGGTCTGCCTCAGGGTTTAAGAAAGTTAGCACTCTTCCTTTCTGATAATCCCGCATAAAATGCCATAAAATGGGGGTTAAGCCAGCCAGTACAACCGCTATCGCCCCCATAAAACGCCATGACAACCCAGCAAAAAATAACACGGCCGCGCCTGAACTGGCAACCAATAATGAGGTCCCTAAATCAGGTTGTTTGGCAATTAAAACGGTTGGAAAAATAATCAACAAGCCGGCTAAAAATAACTGTTTAGCTTTAGGCGGTAAGGAATAACCTGATAAAAACCAGGCAATCATCATCGGTGTCGTAATTTTGATCATTTCAGAAGGTTGAAATCGAAAAAAGCCAAAATTCAACCAGCGCTGAGCCCCCTTTCCAACTTGACCAAAAAATAATACGGCAATCAATAACAAGACTCCGAAGACATATAACATGGCAGAATGGCGATGAAACTGCTGAGGATTGACATGGGCTAGAATAATCATCACAAAAAAAGCGAGCCCTATTCGAGTCGCTTGCCTGATCAGTATTGCAGACTCTTGCCCTCCGGCACTATACAAAATCAAAAAACTTAATCCACAAGCTAACAGAAGTCCAATAAAAAGAGGAATATCAATATGTAACTTTCTAAGTACGGTTCCTATTAAAGAGGGTGGATGGAACTGCTCACTTCTTGTTTCATTTTTCATCAACAATCATCTCTTGCTCTGGCCCCATTAAAAATTGCTTCATTATTTTTCCTGCAATCGGTGCGGCCACCGAACCGCCATGCCCCCCATTCTCTACAATAACGGCAACAGCTATTTGTGGATCGTTAGCGGGTGCAAAGGTCATGAATAAAGCATGATCCCTTAACTTAATATCAATCTCAGCCTCATTATATTTCTCTTCTTGCTTAATCCCAAAAACTTGTGCTGTTCCCGTTTTACCCGCTATTTTATAGTTAATCCCCTTCTTTAGTCGCCTAGCGGTTCCTCTTGCACCATGCACCACATTGGTCATTGCAGAAATAATATCATCGATATGATGTTGATCTAATTGTATTTGTTGCGCCACATCATTTACCGAATTATTGCCTTGATTCACCAGATAAGGTGCCACAACTTTCCCTCTATTAGCTAAGGTTGCTGTTGCTCGTGCCAATTGCAGAGGCGTCACTTGCATAAACCCTTGTCCGATTCCAGTAATCAAAGTTTCCCCAGGATACCAAGGCTGATTTCTGGTTCTTCTTTTCCAGGCTCTAGAGGGCATTAACCCAGATTTCTCACCCACTAAATCTATTCCAGTTTTCTTACCAAAACCAAACTTTGTCATAAATTCATGCAGTTTATCGATGCCTAAGGTTCTAGCTAAATCATAAAAATAAACATCACATGACTGAGTAATAGCAATATCCAGATCGACCGACCCATGCCCCCATTTTTTCCAATCTCGATATTTATGCTTTACTTTAGGCAGCTGGTAATATCCGGGGCAAAAGAGTTTATGATGAAAATCTGTCACATGATATTCAAGACCCGCCAATCCAATAAAGGGCTTAACCGTTGACCCAGGGGGGTACTGTCCCCGCAATGCTCTATTAAATAGCGGCTGAGCATCTGACTGCTGTAAAGCTCTATAAGCTTTACTGCTGATACCGTAAACAAAGGGATTAGGGTCAAACCCTGGACGACTGGAAAAAACCAAAACATCACCCGTCTTAACTTCTATAGCAACCACAGCCCCGTTATATCCTTCCAATGCATCATAAGCTGTTTTCTGCAAATCGACATCCAGTGTCAGATGTAAATTTTCACCGGGTACTGGGTCATCAGATGCGACTGTTTTTACCGCGCGTCGCTGGGCATTGGTTTCGATTTCTGAATACCCTGTTTGGCCATGTAACTTGGACTCATAGGTTTTTTCTATACCCACTTTACCCACATGATGCGTCCCTCTATATTCAGATACGGGCAAGGTTTTCAATTCTTTTTCATTAATGCGGCCAACATATCCAACCACATGTGCGGTTAACTCTTTATATGGGTAATACCTTACCAGTCGGGCATGCACATCGACGCCAGGATAATAAGGCCGTACCACGGCAAATTTAGCTACTTTTTCATCACTCATTCGTAATAACAGAGGGATACTAGCAAACCGTTTTGAACGGTGCTTATGCTTTAAAAACTGGGCAACCTTCTCATCTGGAATATCTAATAATTGCTGTAGTCGCTGTAAAGTATCATCCAGATCTTTAATCTGCTCAGGAATAAGCTCCAAACTATATGATGGAATATTTTCTGCTAACACACGTCCGTGTCGATCATAAATAATACCTCGCGTAGGCGGCAAAGGAACAATTTTGATTCGATTCGATTTTGCCATAGTGGAGTAGTGCTCATGTCCCGCAACCTGTAAATAAACAAGTCGCCCAACCAATCCACACACCAATAATAAAATAAAAATAAAACTGGCAACTATTCGGCTAAGAAATATACGATTTTCAGCTAACGGGTCTTTAATTGAATAATGTCTATGCATATCAATCCATACGCCCTAATAATCGAATCCACCTTAACCCTGCATAAATAAAAGGCCAGCATAATGTTCCGGTTAATACAGGCAGCCAGAAAACCCAGGTTAACCCGGTTGTTCCTTGTATATTCTCTATCCAAAAAACTAATACTTGAGAAACCAATAAGCAGAAAAAAACAAATAAGGCCTGTTGCAGGATAGGATAGTGCCGTAATCGCCGATGAAACTTCAGGCAAGTGTAATTGATTAGAGCATAAATCAATCCATGCATACCGAGTATGCGCCCAGTCAAAACATCCACAAAGATACCTAACACCCAAGCATTAAAAACGCCTACGCGTTCAGGTACCGCCAATGTCCAGTAAATTAAAACCAATAAAACCCAATCCGGGTTCAAACTTTTTGCAATATTCGCCAAGGGTAAAATATTTAAACTCATTGCTATTAACAGAGTCATAAAGTACCTTTTTGTATACGGGTCTTTATTCGTTTTCATTCTGCGTATTGTTTTTTTCAGGCGTTGTTAACGGTACAGGCGTTGAATCACTCCATACGACCAGCAACTCTCTAATTCTGTCTAGCTTAGCTTTTGGTGTGGCATAAATATTGGCAAAGGGCTTATTCGGCTGAGCCGTAAAATTATCAACAATAGCAACTGGATAGCCTTGAGGAAAAGTCCCTCCCAAGCCAGAAGTCACTAATAAATCACCAGGCACAATATCCGCATTATTAGGTAAGAAAGGCAAATTCAAACGATCTAACTGTCCACTACCAATCGCAATTGTCCGTAGCCCATTTCTATTTACCTGTACGGGAATTGCATGATTTGGATCAGTAATTAACATGACTTCCGAGCTAAGAGGCAATGAGCGAATAACTTGTCCAACAATACCATTTGCATCTAAAACAGACTGTTTTTCATGCACACCAAAACGAGAACCTTTATTAACCACCATGACATGTTCATAGGGCACTAAATTAACAGAAAGTAATTCTGCTACTAAAACCTGTTCACCTAACTTGAATGAATTTTCTAGTAAGCCGCGTAAGCGAATATTTTCATTCTCCAAAGCCTCAAATTTCAATAGTTTAATACTATCAACTAACTGCTTTTTCTTTAACCGAGTATTTTCTTTCTTTAATTCATCATATGAAACCACAGCATCATAAGCTTGCTCCGCCATTTCCACGGGAAAACTAACCGCCAGTTGAATCGGATACATCAGTACGGCCAAAATAGAGCGCGTGTTATCCATTCGCGAACTACGATGATCAATGGCTAAAAAAAGAACTGAAATCAGCACTACAATTAACAATCGAGTATTAAGCGATGGACCAGAAGCAAATAAAAGTTTTATGGGGAACTCCAATCAATACAAATAAAAACATGACCTCTTCTATCGCGTTTAATCAAAAAGAGAGGATAAAACAATGCTCCATCATATAGGCTTTGATAGATAGTGAAATATCCCTGTCTCTGACTGGGGAAATTTTTATCCATCGAAACAAAAATGGCCAGGCATCAAGCCTAGCCACTATTGTCTAAAATCAAATTATTTTATTCTAATGAAAAAGCCGAAAGCCCTTTTTCATCTAACATTTCCAATACCATGCCACCCCCTCTGGCAACACAAGTTAGTGGATCATCTGCAATATAAACTGGCAACCCAGTTTCTTCTGATATTAAGCGATCAATATCTTTTAATAAAGCGCCGCCGCCTGTCAATACGATACCTCGATCAGCAACATCAGCCCCCAATTCAGGTGGTGTTTGCTCTAAAGCAACTTTTACCGACCCGACAATACCTGATAAAGGCTCTTGTAATGCCTCTAGGATTTCATTACTGTTTAAAGAGAAACTACGAGGTACACCTTCGGCTAAATTACGCCCCGTAATTTTAATTTCTTTAACTTCACTCCCAGGGTAAGCGGTGCCAATTTCTTTTTTAATCTTTTCAGCCGTTGCTTCCCCGATCAATGTGCCATAATTTCTACGCACATAATTGATGATTGCCTCATCAAAGCGATCGCCACCAATTCTTACAGACGCTGAATAAACGATGCCGTTTAATGAAATAACTGCAACCTCAGAAGTACCGCCACCAATATCCAGCACCATAGATCCATGTGCTTCATCAACTGGCATTCCTGCTCCGACAGCAGCAGACATAGGCTCCTCTATCAAATAAACTTCTCTTGCACCCGCCATTGCAGCAGACTCACGAATAGCTCGACGTTCAACTTGAGTTGATCCACAGGGCACACAAATTAAAATCCGCGGGCTGGGTCGTAGTAATTTAGATTCATGTACTTTTTCAATAAAAAACCGCAACATTCTTTCGGTAACTGCAAAATCGGCAATCACCCCATCCTTCAACGGGCGAATAGCCGTTATGTTACCTGGCGTACGACCTAACATCATTTTAGCGTCAGTGCCTACCGCTGCAATTGTTTTGGCTCCTCTAATCCTATCTTCCTTAATAGCCACAACAGACGGCTCATTCAGAACAATACCTTGTCCAGGAATATAAATTAAGGTATTAGCAGTACCTAAATCAATTGATAAATCATTAGAAAAAAGCCCGCGGAGTCTTTTGAACATCTTTAACTGTATCCTTAGCGATATAAAATCTTACTACTTTAACAATCTAGTGGGTATTTGGGCAAGATATAAAGTATCATATTTAAATAAAGTATCATTTGGAGTTAAATATGTCGCTAACAACAGACGAAGTGAAGAAAATTGCCTATTTGGCAAGACTGGGGATTGATGAAACAGATATTGACGCTTATGCCAGCGATTTATCTAATATGTTGGATTTAATGACTCAAATGGGCGAAACAAATACTGATGATGTAAAGCCAATGGCTCATCCTATGGATCAAATGCAACGTTTACGCCCAGATGTTGCAACAGAAAATAATCAACGCGAAAATTTTCAGTCTATAGCGCCTCAAACAGAAGCTGGGCTATACCTTGTCCCGAAAGTTCTCGACTAAAGGAATAATTATGCATAACAAAACCATCACAGAACTTGCCAAAGGACTGCGCGACAAAGAATATTCCAGCGTTGAACTCACACAAGCTTATTTAGATAGAATAAAAAAACACCAAGAGCTTAACTGCTTCATCACTGTTGCTGAAGATACGGCTTTGGAGCAAGCTAAATTAGCTGATTCTCAACTTGCTTCAGCAGATGCAGGTTTATTAACGGGTATTCCTATCGCCCAAAAAGATATTTTTTGTACTCAAGGTATTAAAACAACTTGCGGTTCAAAAATGCTGGATAATTTCACCGCACCCTATAATGCCACAGTGATTGAACAGTTCAATGCTGCTGGCGCAGTGATGCTAGGTAAATTAAATATGGATGAATTTGCTATGGGTTCCTCCAATGAAACTAGCTTTTATGGTGCCGTACAAAACCCTTGGGATACCAGCACCGTACCTGGCGGCTCATCAGGTGGCTCGGCAGCGGCTGTTGCAGCTCGTTTATCACCAGCAGTAACAGGCACAGATACAGGCGGCTCAATTCGTCAACCCGCTTCTTTATGCGGCATTACCGGTTTAAAACCAACCTATGGCCGTGTTTCTCGCTACGGTATGATTGCGTTTGCATCCAGCCTGGATCAAGGCGGCCCCATGGCCAGATCAGCTGAAGATGCGGCTATTTTAATGCAAGCCATGGCAGGTTTTGATAAAAAAGACTCAACCAGCGTAGATAAAGCGGTTCCAGATTATTCTGCCGGATTGAATAATAGCTTGGAAGGTTTAAAAATTGGTCTTCCTAAAGAATTCTTTGGTGAAGGTTTAAATAGTGATATTGCAGCGGCCATAGAAACCGCCGTCAATGAATATAAAAAATTAGGGGCTGAAGTCAAAGAAGTTTCGCTGCCTAATATGAAACTGGCCATTCCTGCTTATTACGTGATTGCATCTGCTGAATGTTCTGCCAACTTATCTCGTTATGATGGCGTGCGTTATGGCTATCGTTGTGACGACCCAGCAGATCTTAATGATTTATATATTCGTTCTCGCGGAGAAGCTTTTGGTGCAGAAGTAAAACGCCGTATTTTGATGGGTACTTATGCCTTATCAGCAGGCTATTACGATGCTTATTATATTAAGGCTCAAAAAGTCCGTCGCTTAATTTCCAATGATTTCAGCAATGCACTTTCTGAAGTTGATGTATTAATGGGGCCAGTATCTCCCACTACCGCATTTGGCATTGGGGCAAAAACTAGCGACCCTATCGAGATGTACTTAGCCGATATTTATACTATTGCGATTAACTTAGCGGGCTTACCTGCGATGTCTCTTCCCGCGGGTCTTGTAGATAACAAACCGGTTGGCTTACAAGTAATTGGCGATTATTTCAGCGAAGACCGCTTATTAAATATTGCACACAAATATCAACAAGTCACCGACTGGCACCAACAAACACCGAAAGGTTTTGAATAAGGAGAATATGATGGAATGGGAAACAGTAATTGGGCTGGAAATTCACGCTCAAATGGCAACAAAATCTAAAATATTTTCTGCCGCCTCAACTGCCTATGGCGCTGAACCCAACACACAAGCTTGTGCTGTTGATTTAGGCTTACCAGGTGTTTTACCCGTGCTAAACCAGGAAGCCGTTCGTATGGCGGTTAAATTTGGCATGGCAATTGAAGCAGAAGTGGCTGATCATTCAGTTTTTGCCAGAAAAAACTATTTTTACCCTGATTTACCCAAAGGCTACCAAATCAGTCAAATGGAATTACCGATTGTCGGTATTGGACATTTAGATATTGAAGTCGATGGTGAAACCAAGCGTATTGGCGTCACTCGTGCACACTTAGAAGAAGATGCAGGAAAATCATTGCATGAAGACTTTCATGGTTTAACAGGTATTGATTTAAACCGCGCTGGCACCCCTTTATTAGAAATCGTTTCTGAACCTGATATGCGTTCAGCTAAAGAAGCGGTGGCTTACATGCGTAAAATTCACGAATTAGTACGCTATCTTGAAATTTGCGATGGCAATATGCAAGAAGGTTCATTCCGTTGTGATGCCAACGTCTCAGTACGCCCGAAAGGCCAAAAAGAATACGGCACTCGAGCTGAAATCAAAAACATCAACTCATTTAAATTTGTCGAAAAAGCCATTAACATTGAAGTGGAACGCCAAATTGATGTAATTGAAGGTGGTGGCTCAGTAGTGCAAGAAACCCGTTTGTACGATGCGGATAAAAATGAAACTCGCTCTATGCGCAGTAAAGAAGAAGCTAACGATTATCGCTATTTTCCAGACCCTGATTTATTACCAGTTGAAATTACAGATGAATTAAGAGCACAAGTTAAAGCGGATTTGCCTGAGTTACCAAGCGTTAAAAAACAACGCTTTATAGATCAATACAATCAAGATAATGAAGCAGCGACAATCTTAACCTCATCCCGCCAACTGGCTGACTATTATGAAGCCGTGGTTAATCAATCAGCTTGCGAAGCTAAGTTATGTACTAACTGGGTTAGTGGTAATTTCCTTGGTGCTTTAAATAAAGCCAATCTTGATATCATTGAAACACCCATTAGTGCAGAACGTTTAGCAGGATTACTAAAGCGTATAGCTGACAACACTATTTCTGGAAAAATTGCCAAGCAGGTATTTGATGCTTTATGGGAAAGTGATTTAGGGGCTGATGAAATTATTGATCAGCAGGGTTTAAAACAAATTACTGATAGCGGTGCGATTGAAGCCATTATTGATAAAATAATTGCCGACAACCCTGGTCAGGTTGAGCAATATTTAAGTGGTAAAGATAAAGTCTTCGGCTTCTTTGTTGGCCAAGTAATGAAAGCTAGCCAAGGTAAAGCAAATCCTGGCGAAGTGAATAAAATGCTTCAACAGAAGCTAGTAAGACCTAGCTAAATATATAAAGGCCTATATGAAAAATCATATAGGCCTTTTTTTAGCTTTAACTCTTCTTTCTCTGATTGCCAGTCACTCTCCTCGAAAGGTTCGCCTTATCCAGCTATAAATCCGCTTCACCACCAGCTCATCATCATGCTTAAATAAGTGTCCCTTAATTTCAAACTGCCTATAATCGGGGTTCATCTTTCCCGCTACTCGCCTTTGCCGTGCGCTTTGCACCACTTCTGGCGAATCAAATTCAGCAAACACATCAAAAAAAGGCTTCTCTATCTGAGTAATAGACTCAATAATCTGCACTTGCTTTTGTTCCGTTTCAGGCGAACTGAGACTAAGGGTTACAATGGCTTTAACCTTCTCTGCATCACGCCCTTCCCTCACGTAATATATCGCCATCATGCCACCTAAGCGGTAACCCATTAATACAATATTTTTAACTTTGGCGGCAAGCAGATAATCAATTGCAGCCTGAATGCGTGTGTTGGCATCATCAAATAAAACATAATATGCAGCCTCTTTTGCACCAACGCCCAGTACGGGCATTTGTATGGATAAGGTAGCCCATTGATGTTTTGGCAAATACGTTCTTAACGGTTTGATAATTCTTTTTTGATTTGGATGCCCATCCATTGAATGCAATAAGATCACTGTCCCTAAATTGCTCTCTTCCTCGGTCTCTGTGTATAAAGCCAAAAACCGTTGACCTTCCGCTTGTAACCAAGTTATTTTTCCTACCGAAATTGATGATTCAATTTCTTCTGCGTACTCCAACTCCCTTAACTCATTTGTGGCCCAGCTATAGCTTGTATAACTCAAGATAATGACAAGCAACAAAGCTCTATTCATTATTTTTTCTCTATACTGTAAAAACTACTGTCTCGATAGAGATCATGTACATGCCTTAAGACGACCATAATAACCGAGGCAACAGGCAATGCCAGCAACACACCTAAAAACCCAAATAGTTGCCCTCCTGCTAATACAGAGAACATCACAGCAACGGGATGCAAGCCAATTTTATCCCCGACTAACCAAGGGGTTAACAACATACCTTCTAAAGATTGTCCCACGGCAAAAACGATTGAAATGGGTATTAAATAGACAGCATCCTGAAACTGTAAAATGGCAGCGATACAGGCAACAGTAAACCCGACAATAGAGCCTAAATAAGGGACGAAACTTACAATTCCAGCCATCATACCTATTAACAAAGCTAAATTTAAGCCAACCATCCAAAGCCCCAGGCTATAAATAACACCCAAAGCTAACATGACATAAAACTGCCCTCGCATAAAAGCCGCCAACACAATATCCGTCTCTACTGCTAACTTCTGAGCGGTAGGCGCTGCTCTACGGGGTAACAAATCATGTACTTTTACCACAAGACCATCCCAATCTCGCAGCAAATAAAAAGTAATCACGGGAATTAAAGTTAAATTCATTAACCATTCTGCCAATATAGCACCAGAGCGCGACACCGATCCCATAAATAGCAATAAGCCACCCCCAGCTTTTTGCCAATGAACTTTTAATAACGAAATAACTTTTTCACTTTCTATTAAACTCACTTCCCAGCCTAAATGTAATTCAACCCAAGGGATAACCACACGATTCAACCATTCCACATAATCAGGAAAATGACTGATTAAAAAACTAATTTGAGCTTCAATTCTGGGAATAAGAATAATTAAAACAGATGAAATAATAACGAAAATTGCGATAAAAACCACAATGACCGCATTGGTTCGACCTAGCTGAAAATTTTTAATTTTAATCATTTCCAGCTTATCAGCTAAAGGATCACCTAAATAAGCTAAAACGGCTGAAAAAACAAAGGGCATCAGAATAGGAGCCAGTATATAAACCAGCCCTCCTGTCACTAAGAAAAAAACAAAGGTTAACCATTTTTGTGAGTCTGTCATGCTAGTTAGCCCTTGTTTTATGTAAAGTACTTTTTAAAATTAATGCTGATGAACTTTGTGCTTTTCTGTTTGAGTAGAAAATGCAGGAAAGCGTTCTTGAGCGTACTGAGAATGGCAGCGAACACAACTCTCATTCATTTTATAAAAATAAAAATTAATCACCTCTGTATTTTTCATTTCAGCGGCATGCGCTAACATCCCTGCATATTGATGAAAAGCATGATCCTGACTAATAAATGATTCAGGCAAACTATGATGAAGCTGCTTCATTTGCTCCGCCGTTAAACTTTGCTTCAAAATATAGCTGGCTTGAATCTGCTTTCCAATGATCGCTGTTTTCTCAAAATCACCTTTAGCAATTGTGCTGATGAGTTCTTGCATGCCTTTTTCAACCGCCAGCATTTCTTTTTTTAATATCGGTTTAATATCCTCAGGAATATTCAATGGCTCTTTTGCAACACTAGAAACCGAAGTCAGCATCCCGAAAATAAACAGTAAAAATAAAGAGTAATACTTCATTTATCAGCCTCCAAAATAAAAGCCAGCACCTACCGCAATGGCTACTGCTATAGCGACTGCAACCCACAACCCAACTTTACTCGTCGAATCTTCAGAATAGACCTCAACCCCTTCTATACGAGCATTAACAGCCTTTGACTTACCATCTTCACTCTGCTCAACCTCATAAAAAATAACATCCCCACGATAAGGCCTTCTTACAAACCCTTTCAACGCAGAAATATGAATAAAAATATCATCACTCCCATCATCAGGCTTTATAAAGCCAAACCCTCGATCATCTTTCCAAGTCTTTAAAACACCTTTAGTTTCTATCGCCATCTCTTGTTTCCTCTCTTAAAACATGTCATTCAGCATTGCTACTAATATCATGGCTTACTCTTTCGTATAAACCATCTGTGGAAGACAAATTTTATATCATCCCCCCCCCTCTTGTCTTTAAATACATAAGGAAACTAAAACATGTATGAAATAACGTCCCGAAATTATAACGCAGGTTTTTTGTTCCAGGAGGAAGAGATCATTCCTTAGAGCAAAAAGACCAGTTAAACCTTGAAACGTTTGCTTCCTGCACGTTTGTATAGTTCAGAGGGTACATCTGGACTAATTTTTATGAACATAATCAAAAAGATTACTCTTGCTTTCAAAAATGGCGAAAAAAGATAGAATTCGAAGTATATACAAAATAACGGGAACAATCTTGCACCAGTTGACCAAGTTATTCCGTGCGTGTTTAACTCAGCGTTGAAAAACGAGATGTTTTGAAAAAACAAAATGAGAAAAATAGTAACGACTCGGCGTATTTATAAAAGCAATCAATTTTACTGCCATTATCGAGCAATGGGATGCCTGTACGGAGCAATTGCCAAGAAACCTTGAATATTGAGATGATACTAAGTGCCTGGAAGGCTATCCGAGAACAGCAAAATTGAAAAAATAACCACTATATTGTTATAAGAATACATTAAAAAACTATATACAGTGTATCAACTCAGCAGCATATTATTTCTCGGACAGCCTATCAGGCTTTCTAAATGAAACCTTTTTTATTGAGTCATTAGGTTATCGCCATCAATAACTAAACTAGTAATATGAAAACCTGTGTCAGAGGCTGATAAAGTACAGCTTGCATTTTTAAAGTTGTCATTTCCTTCACCGTTATACTCATACGTTAAATAAGTTGCGTTATCCGTTTTAGTATTAGATACCAATGATGTAATTTGTGTTCCAGTATGCCTTTTTATCAATTGAGGGCACTTCTGACCAGCAATTCGGTTCATATTAGCTCTATCACGGATCATTGCTGCAGTTTTTCGTTCTTCATCAGTCTGTTCTTTATTTGACCCAACCATGAAAAAACCAATTGCAAAAACACAGCCGATTGCAATCATCATTTTTTGCGCGCCACCTAATTCACCCATTTCTCTCTCCTAATTAATTAACTTACTTACTTACTTTTTATAATTATTTATGTTTAAAATCACTATATTATAAAAACTGAATATACGCAATGATTCTATTTTTAATTTAAAATTCGATTCCTTGCGCAGCCTTGATTCCCTCTGAGTATGCATGCTTCACCTTGGTCATTTCTGTCACTGTATTAGCCACTTCAATCACCTCTGGTGCAGCATTTCGCCCCGTTAACACCAAATGCATCCACGACGGTTTTTCATTCTGAATAAATTCAGCTATTTCTTTACCCGTTATCCATTGATAACCACAGCAATAATTAATTTCATCTAATAATACAAAATCATATTCTTCCGAAAGAATTTTTTGCTTACTAAACTCCCATATTTCTCGACTGGTTTTAATATCCTGTTCCGGGTTTTTAGTGTCCCAGGTAAAGCCATCACCCAATACATGCCATTCAATATTATCAAACCGTTCAGCTGCTTTTTGCTCACCTGTTTGCCATTTTCCCTTGATATATTGAATAACACAAACTTTCATTCCCCAACCCGCAGCTCTGAACACCATACCAAGGGCACTAGAGGACTTCCCCTTTCCCTCTCCAGTATGTACTAAAACAATGCCTTGGCGACGATCTCTTGATTTCATTTTTGCACTCAATATAATTTTTAGACAGCAATAATACCGCATTTGAAATACAGCAGAGAGCAATACTGCTACAATGCATTTTTTTACACTCTCTAAGAAATATAATATGGATGTTATCCAGCGCATTGCCAAAGAATTATCTGTCAATATCAGACAAGTAGAAGCGGCAGTAAGTCTACTTGATGAAGGCTCAACGGTTCCGTTTATCTCTCGCTATAGAAAAGAAGTGACCGGAGGTTTAGATGATATTCAGCTTCGCCTGCTTGATGAGCGTTTAAACTACCTTCGTGAACTCAATAGCCGTAGAGAAACGATTCTAGACAGCATTAAATCTCAGGGAAAGTTAACAGCAGAACTGGAACAAAAAATCCGTCAGGCGGATACAAAAACATTACTGGAAGATTTATACCTGCCATACAAACAAAAACGCAGAACTAAAGCGCAAATAGCCAGAGAAGCTGGATTAGAACCTTTAGCTGATACTCTTTTTAATGACCGCAGCGTTATCCCCGAGCAAATCGCAGTTGACTATATTAATACCGAAAAAGGTATTGCTGATGCAACAGCCGCTTTAGATGGTGCCAAACAGATCATTATGGAGCGCTTATCTGAAGATGCAGAACTGTTAACTGATCTGCGCGAACGCATCTGGAATAAAGGCATCATGCATTCTACCGTTGTAAAAGACAAAGAAGTAGAAGCCGCCAAATTTAAAGACTATTTTGACTATCAGGAAGCGATTCATAAAATACCTTCTCATCGGGCATTGGCCTTATTTAGAGGCCGTAATGAAGATTTGCTTTCAATTAGTTTAAAACCTGGCCTTGATGATAAGCAAGAACATCAACTCTGCGCTCAACTGGTTGCCCGCCATATAAATGTTACTGATACCTCTTCACCTGCTGATGCATGGCTGGCTGAAGCGGCTCGTTTAGGCTGGAAAATCAAATTATTTACCCGTATTGATTTAGATTTAAAATTACGCTTACGCGAAGCGGCCGAACTTGAAGCGATTAAAGTCTTTACCAGCAACCTTAAAGATTTATTACTAGCAGCTCCCGCAGGCCCTAAAGCCACAATGGGGCTTGATCCAGGTATCCGTACAGGCGTAAAAGCGGCCGTTGTTGATCCCACCGGAAAGCTATTAGACTTTGAGACGATTTACCCTCACGCCCCCAAAAAGCAATGGGATGCGTCCATTAATACCTTGGCAAAATTAATTCAAAAGCATCAAATTGATTTAGTCAGTATTGGTAATGGAACCGGGTCGAGAGAAACGGATCAATTAGTTGCTGATTTAATGAAGCAACATAAAGATTTAAAATTTCAAAAAATCATCGTTTCAGAAGCAGGTGCCTCGGTTTATTCCGCATCAGCATTAGCAGCAAAGGAATTTCCTGAACTTGATGTCACCATTCGAGGTGCGATATCTATTGCCAGACGATTACAAGACCCTTTGGCAGAATTAGTTAAAATTGAGCCTAAATCTATTGGTGTTGGCCAATACCAGCATGATGTTAATCAGGTACAGCTGGCTCGTAGCTTAGATACGGTCATTGAAGATTGTGTAAATGCTGTGGGTGTGGATGTTAATACTGCCTCGGCCTCCTTACTCAAACAGGTCTCGGGATTATCAGCCAGTGTTGGTGAAAATATTGTCGCCTTTCGCAATGAACACGGCCCTTTCAATGATCGCAAACAACTTAAAAAAGTGCCTCGTTTAGGTGAAAAGGCTTATGAACAAGCGGCTGGTTTTTTACGCATCATGTCAGGTAAAAACCCACTTGATGCCTCTTCAGTTCACCCTGAGTCCTACCCTATCGTCAATGCCATTATTGAAAACACAGGAAAACCTATTGCCGAATTAATTGGCCAAAGTTCGTTTCTACGCGGCTTAAGCGCGGCAAACTATACCAATGAAAATTTCGGACTCCCGACGGTAACAGATATCCTTCAAGAGCTTGAAAAACCAGGCAGAGACCCGCGACCTGAATTTAAAAGCGTACAATTTAAAGAAGGTGTTGAAAAAATATCTGACTTAAAAGAAGGCATGATGCTTGAGGGTGTGGTGACCAATGTTGCTAACTTTGGAGCCTTTGTTGATATAGGCGTGCACCAGGATGGTTTAGTACACATCTCTCATTTGGCCGATGTTTTTGTCAAAGACCCTAGAGATGTAGTGAAAACAGGGGAAATGGTTAAAGTGAAAGTGCTAGAAATTGATATAGTCCGCAAACGGATTGCATTATCGATGAAACGTAATGCTGAGGTATCAAGAGGCCCAGGAAAAACAGCAGAAAACAAACCTGATAACAGACAAAGACAGCCTCGCCAGACTAAAACACCAGAGGTACAAGGCTCAATGGCAAGTGCTTTTGCAAAAGCACTGAAAAAGTAAAACAAAAAAGCTCTGCTATACTTAAAAAAACAACATTACAATACATCGAACCAATATACTGGAATCTGTTATGAAAAAAATCACCTTTCCAATTTTACTTCTCAGCCTGTTACTTGCCTCAACAGCAAGCATTGCAGATGAACAGAAAGATTATGGTTCTCAGGTTGGAGATAAAGCACTAAGTGGCTTTACTAATCTGACAACGGCCATCTTGGAAATTCCTAAAAATATTATCAACACCACAAATAATAGTAATATTATTTTGGGCTCCATTGGTGGTTTAGCCAAAGGAATGGTCCACACAGTGGGCAGAATGATGACAGGTTTAGCTGATTTGGTAACAGCCCCTATTCCAACAAAACCTATTGTTCAACCCGTTTATATTTGGGAGGATTTTGATGTTGATACTATTTACGGTGAGTCTTTTCGACTTAAGGAATAAAAACTTGCTGTTTAGGGTCGTGCATGAAACAACGTCCCGATTTCTAACTGAAGTTAATTGATGTGCTATTGATACCGCACGTAGCTTGCTAGAGTGGGTAATACCCACTCTAGCAAGCTAATTAATTAGACTGAAAAACTTTCCCCACAACCACATTCACCTGTCGCATTCGGGTTATTAAATTTAAACGCGGCATTCAATCCGTTTTTAACATAATCAAGTACCAAGCCATCTAACTTATCCATATCTTCATTTTTAACCACAACTTTAACACCGCTCTGTTCAAAAACGACATCGTCTTCTGCTTTATCATCAGCATAATCAATCGTATAAGAAAAACCCGAGCAACCAGAGACTTTAGTCCCTAACTTTAGCCCAATTCCCGAACCACGTTGCTTTAATTGCTTTTCAATTTGTTTTGCTGCATTTTCAGTTACTGTTATTGACATTTTTCTCACCTATCCTTCATCACCAAAGACTTTAATACTTTAATAAATTGTTTAACTTGTTCTTCTGTATTACTTTTTCCAAAACTGACTCGCAAAGCCCCTTTAGCGACTTGCTCATCTATACCCATCGCAGTGAGTACTGCACTTGCTTTTCCTCCAGCAGAGGCGCAAGCCGAGCCACTGGAAACAGCAATATTTTTCTGGTCAAGTTGCATAAGCAACATTTCACCATCCATCCCTGCAAGACTAAATTGCACTGTATTAGGTAGTCTAGCGACCTGTCCAGAGAAAATAGTTACATCCGCCAGCGTTTTTAACTCTTGTTCCAATTGCAATCTTAGACCAAGACAATGCGTTTTCCTCACCTCTATTTCTGCCAAAGCCAACTCTGCCGCTTTACCAAAACCAACAATGGCAGCAACATTTTCTGTCCCCGCTCGCCAGCTTTGCTCTTGCCCTCCCCCAATGAATAAAGGTTTTGCGACTACTTTCTTCCCAACAACTAAAGCCCCACATCCTTTCGGCCCATAGATTTTATGGCTAGATAAGCTCATTAAATCAACACCTAACTGGGAAAAAGAAACAGGAATTTTACCTATCGTTTGGATCGCATCTGTATGTAGCAAAGTCTTTTCAGGCACTAAATAAGGAACGATACTGGCAATATCCTGAATAGCACCTGTTTCGTTATTAGCCATCATCACAGAGATTAACTCAGGGCTATTAGCTTGCTGACAGAGAGCGCTCAATGCAGACGGGGTGATAAGCCCATGTTCATTCACTGGAATAGGAACACCTTTGGGCCAGCGCTTCTGTACAAATTCAGTGACGGATGGATGTTCAATTGCTGAATAGGCTACGATAGATTTTTTCTGTGCCAAACTAAGCGCCAAATTGTTGGCCTCAGTACCACCACTCGTAAAAATGATTTGTGATGGTTGAGCATCAACCAAAGCAGCGACTTGTTCTCTTGCCGTATCAATGGCACTTCTCACAACTCGCCCTAGCTTGTATAAACTCGAAGGGTTTCCGTAAAAAGTCGTTAAATACGGCAGCATTGCCTCAAGCACACCCTCATCTATTGGGGTTGTTGCATTGTGATCAAAATAGATCATTTAGCAGTCAACTAAAAATCAACCCAGTTAATTTGTTTGCTGATGAAGGGTCATCACTTGCTCAAGACTATGATCTTGTCTTTTTGCGACATCAGAAACAGGCTCTCTATTTAAAAGCTCACCTAAACTAATCCCTTTTAAATAAGAACGAATTTGCTCACTCAACCCCATCCATAAATCATGCGTTAAACAAGGCAAGCCATCCTGACAATTACCTTCGCCTCCGCACTTGGTTGAGTCCAAAGGCTCATCAACAGCCGCAATAATTTCAGCAATATTGATATCTATCGCTTCTCTACTTAACTTATAGCCACCACCAGGGCCCCTCACCCCAACGACCATCCCTGCTTTACGCAATCGAGAAAATAGCTGCTCTAAATAAGACAAAGAAATGGTTTGTCTCGTCGCAATATCAGTCAGAGTAACAGGCTTCTTTTGGCTGTGAATAGCCAAATCCAGCATGGCTGTGACCGCATAACGGCCTTTTGTTGTTAATCGCATAAAGAATCCCCCTATAAACCTAAAAAATGTAAGCTTATTGTATATAAACCTAGCATTTTAGTCAAGTATTACCCACAGGCAAAAATACTTTACGTTTAAAAAATATAAAGAAATAAAAATCAATCACTTACCCATTAAAAAAATAAGATCCAGTCTTTTTTTTAATGTCAGAAACCACTACAAACCTTACATGAACGTAAGCATAAAGCTACACAAAAAGACTGGCTTTAGCTCTTTCCTCTCCCATACAAGCCACAAATTTACAAAAACCAAATATTTCCTAAGCCATTCTTATCGGTAGAAAGGGTTTATTGCCCATGAACGAAACAAAACCAAGAACAGTTACTATGTAGAAAGCCCCTCCACCCTGCTGATAAAAACCAACGCTATACCATTAGTAAGTATTCAAAAAATAGTCACAAAAACCCTTTTATTCTTTAATCTCACAATCATCTAGCGAAGGCATATTCTGCTCTTTATATTCAATACCCGAGTCATTAAGTACCTTTTTCATATTTTCTAATTGCTTATCCATGGCATGAATATGATCCAACATATGGTTAATAGCATGAGCCACCGGATCAGGCATATCGGCTGTTGCTCCGTATGCATTAAACCCCATTTTAGAAGCGATTTCCTCTCGCTCCTTTGTTGCCTCACTCTTATGTCTATCAATCACTCGCCCTGGCACACCGACAACCGTTGCATCTGCAGATACCGCCTTAACAACCACTGAATTTGAACCGATTCTAGCGCCTTCCCCTATCTCAATAGGCCCTAAAACCTTTGCCCCCGCACCCACCACAACACCATTATGTAAGGTCGGGTGCCGCTTGCCTTTATTCCACGAAGTTCCACCCAAGGTGACACCATGATACAAAGTACAATCATCACCGATAACGGCCGTTTCACCAATCACAACCCCCATACCATGATCAATGAAAAAACGCCGACCAATCTTGGCTCCAGGATGTATTTCAATACCCGTTAACCAACGTCCGATATGAGAAATAAAACGTCCAAGCCAGCAAAACCCCTTCCCCCAACATAAATGAGCCAAGCGGTGAATCATTAAGGCATGAAACCCTGGGTATGTGGTAATGACATCAAAAACGGTGTGTGCAGCAGGGTCCCTATCAAAAACACAATGGATATCTTCTTTAAGTAGTTTAAACATACCTTTACTTATTATGATTTTGTGAAAACCTTAATATACCTCTTAGTATATCGACTTCCTTGGTATCTAAAGCCACTCGATTATAAATCCTGCGTAAGCGGCGCATAATGGACTGTGATTTATCGACATGCAAAAAACCAATATCCAAAAGTGTTTGTTGCAAATGCTCATAAAACAACTCCATTTGCTTTGCACTTGCCAATGTTTCATCATCTTTATCGCCAATTGAACTTTCCATCTGCTGCCCCGATGCAACAAACAATTCATAACAGACGACCTGAACCGCTGCAGCCAAATTTAAAGAGCTATAGTTTGTATTACAAGGTATCCGCAACAAATAATGACACAAATCCAACTCATGATTTTTTAAACCTGAATTTTCTCTGCCAAATACAATCGCGACTTTATCTTTTGACTTGGTCTCAGTTGAAGTCACAAATTTTTCTGCACACTCTCTTGCTGTCAGCTCGGGCCAACTGATTGTCCTATCTCTGGCACTTGCCCCTAAAACAATCTGGCAGTCAGAAACCGCCTCTTGCAAGCTTTCATATACGATGGCTGAACTTAAAATATCATCAGAACCTGCTGCTCGGGCTGTTGCATCAGCACTAGGGAAAACTTTAGGCGTAACCAGACAAAGCTCGCTCATCGTCATGTTTTTCATAGCACGGGCAACCCCCCCAATATTTCCAGGATGAGAAGTTTCAACTAAAACAATTTTAAAATTTGAAAGCATTTGCGGCACACGCTTAGATAAAAAAGAACACTATACCAAAAGTTTTGTTAAGCTAGAGGGTTTTCTCACTGCCCATTTATAAATTCGACTATGCACCCAATGCTTAATATTGCCATCCGTGCCGCAAGGAATGCTGGGGACTTAATTCAACGTTCATCAGAAAATGTTGGCCAACTCACTATTAGTAAAAAAAGTCAGAACGATTTTGTTACTGAAGTTGACCGCATGGCCGAACAAGAAATCATCCAAGTCATCAAGTATGCCTATCCTGATCACTCTATTCTTGCCGAGGAAAGTGGCGAACATAAAGGGAATGAATATACTTGGGTTATTGACCCTTTAGACGGCACCACAAACTTTTTACATGGCTACCCTCAATACGCTGTTTCAATTGCCTTAAAGCATAAAGGTAAAACTGAAGTCGCGGTTGTTTATGACCCTTTAAGAGATGAGTTATTTACTGCAGAAAAAGGCGGTGGTGCAACATTAAATAACCGTCGCATCAGAGTAACGAAACAAACCGACTTAAGCGCTGCCCTAATAGGCACAGGCTTCCCTTTTAAATACCCTCAGCATCTAGATGCTTATTTGGGCATGTTTAAAACCTTAACACCAAGAACAGCAGGCATTAGACGCGCAGGTTCTGCGGCTCTCGACTTAGCCTATCTGGCCGCTGGCAGGCTTGATGGTTTTTGGGAAATTGGCCTAAAAGAGTGGGATTTTGCAGCGGGCATTTTATTAGTTCAAGAGGCTGGCGGTGTAGTGACCGATTTTTCTTTTGATGATAATTTTGTAAAGTCCGGCAATATCATTACAGGAAACCCTAAGATGCATCAACTGCTTTATCAAGCCATTGAGCCTCATGTAACTGAACCATTGAAATAGTCTTTCTTTACCCTGTGGTTTTAATAAAAACCACAGGGTAAAAAATAGAATATTGTGGGGGTTGTCAGATTAACGACGAATATCTATCAGTTCTTTTTTGATTTCAATCAGAGGTAGCTTAATATTTTTATCGGCTTTAAATTTGACCCACATACCATTAATGCCATGCCCTTTAACCCCACAGAACAACCAATATTCACCTGCTTTTGCCTTAAACTTCATCGACCCTCGCTCATTAGCATAGAGAGTCTCTGTATACGCTCTACTCAAAACAGCAAACTCCCCCGTTAATTCTTCAGGAATATCATCTGTATAAGGTTCTGAAACCAAGACTGAGTGCGGCGCATTAGCATCAAGGTTAATCAATGTCATGCTAACGGACCAACCAGAGGGCACTTTTATAGTCACATCATCCTGAAAATATCCGTTAAAATTATAGCCATTATTTTTTGCATTCCAAGCAGCCACAAGCTCAAAAGAGACCTGTTTTTCTTGTTTATCGTAAACCATCCAGCTAGGTTCAAAAATATTAGGTTTAATCAGCTGCGTACAGGCGCTTATTGTTATAAAGCAAAAAATAAATAAGAGAACTCTCAAAATACTCTTACTCAACTGTAAACACTGCAACAGTTCCGCCTCTGGGGGCATTAATTTGTGCATTTCCACCCGCGGCAACTGCAATATGCAATTGACCATCAATTCGATAGGCCATAGGAGCTGCATTGACACCTGCACCCGCTTGAAATTGCCATAATTTTTTACCCGTTCGAGAATCAAGGGCAAAGAAGTAGCCATTAGATTCACCGCTGAATAACAAATTACCCGCAGTAGCCAAAGTACCTCCAATCATCGGTTGTTGCGTTATATATTGCCAACTGATTTTTCCAGTATCTAAATTGACAGCACTGACATTACCCGACTGTTTTTTTCCTGGAATTACTTTAAAAGCACCACCCAGCCATAAGCGACCTTTACGCCATGGTACCGACCTTACTTCATAATGCATGGGTTGATGGAGATTACTATAAAAAACATTATGCGTCCGAGGATCTACTGCACCTGGAGACCAATTAACACCACCATTAGCACCGGGTAACATTTCAGTTCCTTTCCCTGGTGTTGGTTTTACAAAAAGATTTTTCTGCTCAACCATGGGATCTGACCGTCTAATTAAATCACCTGTTTTTAAATCATGTACATAAACCCATCCCGTTTTACCTGCGTGAACGGCAACAGCAACGTATTTACCTTGTTTATCTTTAGCCGTTGTTAACATTGGTGGGGATGCGGCATCAAGATCCCAGACATCATGAGGTAAATATTGGTAACCCCAGATCATTTTTCCGGTTTTGCTATCAAGGCTCACCATTGACGCAGACCAGCGATTATCACCAGGTCTAAGAGAGCCATCTAAATCTGGCGCAGGGTTTCCAATCGTCGCATAGATATTGCCCGTATTACTGTCAATGGTAATCGGCATCCAGCTTGAGCCTCCCCCATGCTCCCAGGCACTATCAAATTCACCCGAAGCAATAGCTGCTTTTTCTGCTGCAATATCTCTATGTAAATCGTTGATACCATCCGCTTTTTCAGCAAAGACTCCCGTCCAGCCCCTGGTTCCATCGGGTTGCACTTGATCTGGTTCAGGAATAGTGTACCAACGCCAAATAAGCGCCCCTGTTTTAAGATCATAAGCACTAATAAAGCCTCGAATACCATATTCAGCACCCGCAACACCAATGATGATTTTATCTTGATATATAATGGGAGCACCCGTTTCTGAATAGCCTTTTTCAGAATCCGCAATCACTGTCTCCCAGACCAGCTCCCCAGTTTTTTTATCAACCGCCAATAACATAGCATCCAAGGTTGCCATAATCACTAAATCACCCGCAATAGCGGCACCTTTACTATTAGGCCCACAGCAATAAATGGTAGTTCCCAGTTTATGCTTATATCGCCATAACCGTTCACCATTACGCGCATTTAAGGCATAAAGATGATTATAGGGAGTCGTGACATACATCACGCCATCTTTCACTATCGGGGTATTTTCAAAAGAACCGACAACTCCCGTTTGAAACATCCACTTTAATTTTAACTGGCTCACATTCTGGGTATTGATACTGGCATCATCAACATATCGGGTTTGCCCTAATCCCCCCCCATATCGAGGCCACTCTAGAGGTTCAGAAGAAACAGAAGCGTTAAACAGTAAACAGCCTATTAATAAATATTTTTTCATTATAAAGGTTTGGACAAAAAGGATTCAAATTCGGCTAAAGGTAAGGGTTTACTAAACAAATAACCCTGTATATATCGACAACCATGCTTTTGTAAAAAAGTGAGTTGCTCTTGTGTTTCAACGCCTTCTGCAACAACCTTTATATTCATTTTATCGGCAAGACTTAAAATCATTTCTACCAACATTGCATCACTTGAATCTTCAATAATATCTCGAACAAAAGATCGATCAATTTTTAAAATATCAACAGGGAACCGTTTTAAATAACTTAATGAAGAATACCCTGTGCCAAAATCATCCAGTGAAATTTTCATTCCTTGTTTTTTCATCGCAGATAGCTTTGAGACATGATCATGGCCTTTTTCCATTAATACAGACTCCGTAATTTCTACGGTAATTCTTCCTACATCAATATCATGCCTTTTAAAAATATGAAACCAATCATCATCACAATGATCATTTGAAAACTGATAAGCCGATTTATTAATTGATATATTAATGGGCTTTAACCCAAGTTGCTGCCAGCGTTGCATATTTTTTGCCACACGAAATACCACCCAATCGCCAACCGCACGAATTAAGCCACTACTTTCTGCCAAAGGAATAAATTCTTCAGGAGAGATAAAACCCAACTGAGGTTGCCGCCAGCGAATCAAAGCTTCAGCACTAACTATTTGATGACTCACCAGATCAATAATGGGCTGATAATAAACCTCAAACTCATCTCTTTTTAAAGCTTGTTGCAGATAATTAATCAGTAATAAATGTCTTTCAGCTTTAGCCTGTAGTTGCGGGGTAAAATAATGAAAACGATTCCGACCATCTTCTTTTGCAGAATACATGGCACTATCAGCATTCATTTGCAGACTATCTACATTATCAGCATCATCAGGAAAAAGAGTAATACCAATACTGCCAGAAATATGGATTTCATTTCCATCAATAGAAAGGGGGGCTTTAAATGCGGAAAAAATTTTATTAGCAATACTCTCGGCATCTGAAACATGGTTGAGCTCAGGCAAGATAATAGCAAATTCATCCCCCCCGAGCCTGGCAACCGTATCAGAGTCTCGAACTGATTCTTTTAATCGACTGGCTGTTTCTTGTAAAATAACATCACCCGCTTTATGCCCCAAGGTGTCATTAATCCATTTAAAGCGATCAAGGTCGAGTAGCAACAATGCTAATTGTTTATTATTTCTATGCGCATGTTTAAGCGCTATATTAATGCGATCAAGAAATAAATTTCTATTAGGCAATCCGGTTAAACTGTCATAATTAGCTTGATAACGAATCAATTCTTCATCAGCTTTTCTCGCACTGATATCGCTAAAAAGCGAAACAAATTGTATTATTTTTCCTGAGCTATCTTTTATACTGGCTATCGATTGCCATACAGGAAAAACATGACCATCTTTATGTCGATTCCAAATTTCCCCTTGCCAATGCCCTGTTGCTTTTAATTCACGCCAAAAAACTTTAAAAAAATTCTTATCATGATGTCCAGAATTTAAAATACGTGGGTCTTTACCAAGGACATCTTGCTCAGAATAGCCCGTCGTTTTAGTATAAGCCGGATTTATTGAGCTAATTAAATTATTTTCATCAGTAATAAAAATAGCTTCGGACGTACTACTAAAGACGGTTGAGGCCTGTTCAAGTTTTGCAGCCGCATTGACTTCATCAGTAATATCTTTAGTAATACCAAAGACACGAGTAATTTGATTATCAGCATCAACATCGACCTGAGTATAAGAATGCAAATGACGAATAGACCCATCATCAAGCAGTAAGCGAAAATTCAAGTCCGAAGGCTTCTTTTGCTGTAAACACTGAGCATTACGTTGTTCAACCTGTTCTTTATCATCAGGATGGATATATTGTATGTATTTCTGGTAGTCGATCACAACATGATCGGGCACATCAAAGTTGTCATATTCCTGTGCAGACCAATATATCCTTGCGTCATCAGGATAATATTCCCAACTCCCTACCTTGGCTAGTTTCTGAGCTCGTTTAAGGTTTTGATTACTTTGCAGAAGCTTACTTTCAGCTAACTCTTTAGCTTTAATCAGCCTTTGTTTATCTAAAACATTTTCGACGCTCACTAACAGCAGATCAAAATAATTATCAATTTCTTTAATGACATAATCAGAACATCCCAGCTTCATTGCTTCTAGAACGATACGTCCGTCATGGCTTCCTGAAACCATAATACTCAAAGGCATTCTTTCTTGTTCTTTTAACGCTTTTAAAACTTCCAGGCCATTTAAAGAGGGCGTATTAAAGTCTACAATAAACAAGTCCACTGTGCCATCAGTCAATAGTTCAAGGCACTTCATGCCATCATCTGACAACTCAACCTGGTAACCTTTACGCTCTAACTTTCTTTTGACAAGATGAGCCAAAGGAATATCATCTTCAAGGTAAAGAATATTTCTAGCGTCCTTCATATAAAAACTGCGGAATTTGATTTAAATTTATAAATTTGCCTAATTGCTGGATTTTCATAGCAAATTCTTTATGTTCAACGGGTTTGGTTAAATAGGCATTACAGCCTAATCGAAAACACTCTTCAATCTCGGCGGGCTCATCCGTTGTTGTTAGCATAAAAACAGGGATTTTACTTGTTACCTCCGTTGTTTTTAAGATTTTCAAGACTTCTATACCATTAATTCCTGGCATATTTATATCTAATAAGATGAGTAACTTCTGTAATGGCTCTCTATGTTGAAATTGTCCCTTAACAAAAACATAATCAAGCAATTTTTGGCCTGAATTCAATAAGACCATTTCATTGGTAAGACCACCTTTTAACAAATTTCGTTTAATCAAGGTACTATGGGCAGGGTCATCATCAACTAGAACTAGAGTTAAATCAGCATTGTTCATTTTTACTCTCTCCATTTTGTTCATCCTGATTCAAAATAGAAAAGCTAAACTCGCTCCCCTTATCCAAAATCGAAACACACCCTATTTTTCCACCTAACCTGCGCACTAGAGCCTGCACATAAGTTAGCCCCATGCCATCACCAACAACATCCTGATTCCCTACTCGTTTAAAGAGATCAAAAATACGAGATAAATCTGCCTGAGCAATGCCTCGCCCATTATCTTTAATACAAATAATTGTTTTCAGCGCGGTGACTTGAGCACTAATATAAATTTCACCTTTTCTTTCAGGTGATAAATATTTAACCGCATTACCTAATAAGTTACCAATAATCTGTTCCATCGCTAATTTATCTGTCACGATTGTAGGTAAAGTGTCAATTTGAACAGTGACATTGAATTGTTCTATTTGAAAGGCTAAAGAGCTGAGAGACTCGTTAACGATTGCTGTCAGATTGATGGGTTCAAAATGGAATTCTCTTCGGCCCACACGTGATAAGGTCAATATTGAATGAATCAAATGATTCATTTTCTCTGCTGCACTATTAATATAATAGATTGACTCAGGGATACGCTCTTCTAAAGCATCGCTCACCTGTTGAGGACACTCTATTCCACTGGCCTTAAACTGTGCTATTGCACATTCACTAACCAAATCAAAATCTTCTTTTAATTCACCAGTAAAGCCAGTAATACTAACCAAAGGGGAGCGTAAGTCATGAGAAATAATATAGGCAAAGTTCCTCATTTCTGTATTAATTTGTTCTAATTCTTCCGTGCGTTCTGCTACCCTGAACTCAAGATTTTCCTGATACCTCTTTAATTCCTGCTCTTTAGCAACCCGCTCGGTAACATTATGCCCTATCCCTCGAAATCCATTAACAACGCCTTGCGAATTAGTAACTGGGTCGATATTCAGTTCTAAATGAACAATGTGTTGATTTTCTGTGACAAAAACACAGTCCAGTTCTGATAATGATTTTTTCTGAACAATACATTCTTCAAAAGAAGCCTGAAGCATCTCAATTTCTTCAGCTTTAATTAAATCATAAAATGAAATATTTGCTCGATCAGCGGGATTGTAACCAAAAATATTCGTTGCTTGGGGACTGCTGTAGATTAACTGGGCATCCAGGTCTATTTCCCAAATCCATTCAGAAATATTTTCCACCAGATTTCTAAACTTTCTCTCATTATCAATAATTTGCTGAGCAATTGGACTGGCAAAATATCTGAAAAACATTCCTCCAATTAAAATAATAATAACCGTTATAGCAAGCGTAATAAGACCTGCTTTAATAAAAGGCTGCCTTACCTCATCAAAATTGACTTTAGCAACAATACCTAAATTAAGAACATCAACAGGCTCATAAGCCGCCAAGACTTTAACGCCGCCATAGTCCAACCCAATCATAGTCCCAGATAAACTGCTCAAAGCTCGTCGCATGGGTTCTGCTAATTTACTATCTAAAGGAATGGACTTGTTTTCTTCAAAAACCTCACTCCCATGCCGAAGTAAAAATAGTATTTGTGAATTTTCAATCCCAGCGATTAAAATTTCCCCCGTTTGACCAAACCCTTTGTAACGTTTATGAGCATCAACAATCTGGCTAAAGGTATCAGCTCCCGCCCTTTCGGATAATAACGATGTGGGTCCCCGTTCACCAATAGGGGTTTCCCAGTCAACACGATTATGCCGCATATCAAACCGAGCAATCGCTTCTATCAATCGAGCCTGGCTTTGCGCAATATGAACTAAATCAGCTTTCTTTTGTGCAATTGCTGTTTGCCATAAGACAAAATAAACCACAACTAAAGTTGCAAGCGCAACAATACTCATCAGTCCAGCAAGCCAATATAGGTTTTTATTTTCTTTCATAGAAAAACCTGAATGCATTAATTAGGCTCAACCCAGTTATAGTAAGCCGCAATATTATTGATATCTCTATTAGTTAATGAACCGGTTAGATTGTTCATAATAGATGATAATCGTGATTTACTTCGATATTGCCTGAGGACATCACGAATTCTTCGTTGATTTCGTCCCGCTAGCGCAGGAAACATCCCCTGCGCAGATGGCTTTCGTATGCCATGACAATGCGAACAGACATCTTCTACAATTTGCTGGCCAGCATTAATATCTGCAGCAAAAACAGGTGAGAAGAAACAGAAGATGATCAAAATACAAGGTAGTCTAAAAAGCATATTTTTAATCTCTTAAAGACCTTGAATATACATAAATATTGCACGATTTTCAAACATACCAGAACCTGTAACAAGAATTTAAAACGAAGAAAAAAATAACCACCTGACACAGGTGTGCGTATACCAGACATTAAACTAACAAAATATTTTTATATCATTCCTCTTCCATAAATATAAGCTATAGCTTACAAACAATACCAAATAAACGTAAAAATATCCTTAAAAATTTTAATGTATTGACTATCTATGGAGTAAACATAGGGAGGAACTATCGGGGGAGATCAATATTTTTCGCTTTAATAATGAAGCAATGATTATTGCATTCATGCATCTATTTTTAGACTATTCTAATCAACTGCATCCACAGAAGACTTTCAGAAAAAACCTACTGTGGCGCTATAAAGCAGAGCTAAAAGACAAAAATTTATAGAGACAGCTCATGCACTAAAAACCGCTTTAAAACGACTTATAGCGTTTTCGCATTTCAGCCAATGGAATGGCTTTAATTTTACCTGCATGCCCCGCACTACCAAAAGCTTCATACCTTGACTGACAAAGAGCTTTCGTCGCCTGTCGGGCGGCATTATAAATTTTACGCGGATCAAAGTCTGATGCATTTTCTTGCTGGGCTATATATTGGCGTATAGCGCCCGTTGAGGCCATCCGTATATCCGTATCAATATTTACTTTGCGCACACCATATTTAATACCTTCTATAATCTCATTCACTGGCACACCATAAGTCTGAACAATATCACCCCCATACTCATTAATGGTTTTTAGCCAATCTTGCGGTACTGAGCTTGAACCATGCATAACAAAATGAGTATTAGGCAGCCTTTGCTGTAATGTTTTTAACAGGCTAATGACTAATACGTCGCCTGTCGGTGGTTTACTAAACTTATAAGCACCATGACTTGTTCCAATGGCAACAGCCAAGGCATCAACTTGTGTTTGTTCTACAAATTCAACCGCTTCATCCGGGTCTGTGAGCAGTTGCGTATGATCTAAGGAATCTTTACCTTGAGACGCCGTTTCTAGCGAGCCCAGACAGCCAATTTCACCTTCGACAGAGACACCACAAGCATGAGCCATATCAATGACTTTACGAGTGACTTTCACGTTATACTCAAATGTTGATGGTGTTTTCCAGTCTTCTAGTAGAGACCCGTCCATCATCACCGAACTAAAACCCGACTGAATAGCTTGAGCACAAATATCAGTGGTAGGCGCATGATCTCGATGCATAACAACAGGAATATGAGGGTATTGCTCAACCGCAGCAAGAATCAAATGACGTAAAAACACTTCCCCAGCATAAGTATTGGCACCCGCTGAACCTTGCATAATAACAGGACTATTACAGGCATCAGCAGCCTGCATAATCGCTTGTACCTGCTCCATATTACTGACATTAAAAGCTGGAACCGCAAAACTATGCTCTGCCGCATAATCCAAAAGTTGTCGTAATGATATTAAAGCCATAATCGGCACTCCTTAGTCTTGGTTTATTTGGCATATACCATATCACCAACGAGCGCTCTTTTCATGGCTATGAACTAAACACAGGTTAGCTATTGTAGAGCGGACTGAAGTCCGCTCTACCGCATTCTATACTCTCATCTTGTTTTAACCTGAATTTGAGTCATAGCCATTATTTTTTATGTATTAAGAACTGAGGACTTAATAACATCCTCGAACCCTAAACAGCCTACTTCCTTGTAGGCCATGCATCATCACTACTTGCTAATAATTAACTGATCATTTTCAACATCAACACTGACCACATCACCCGACACAAAATGACCAGCCAGAATTTCATTGGCCAATGGATTTTCCAGTTGGTTCTGAATCGCTCGCTTAAGTGGCCTTGCCCCATAAACAGGGTCAAAACCAGCTTCACCCAATAAATCCAATGCTTTCTCAGTTATTTTAAAACCAATATCGCGTTCTTGCAGACGGTCTTTTAAATAAACAATCTGATTTTTTGCAATCGCTCTGATTTGCGCCTGACCTAAAGGATGAAATACAACCGACTCATCAATTCTGTTAATAAATTCAGGTCTAAAATGAGTAGAAACAATATCCATCACCGCCGATTTCATTTGCTGATAATTATCATCACCCGCTAAATCCTGGATAACTTCAGAACCTAAATTAGAGGTCATCACAATCACTGAATTTCTAAAATCAACGGTTCGCCCTTGACCATCTGTTAATCGGCCATCGTCCAGTACTTGCAACAAAATATTAAACACATCGGCATGAGCTTTTTCAACTTCATCCAATAAAATAACCGAGTAAGGCTTTCTTCGAACCGCTTCAGTTAAATAGCCCCCTTCTTCATAACCAACATACCCTGGAGGTGCACCAATTAATCGGGCAACAGAATGTTTTTCCATAAACTCTGACATATCTATTCGCACCATCGCATCTTCGGTATCGAACATAAATTCAGCCAAGGCTTTACATAACTCTGTTTTACCCACCCCGGTTGGACCTAAGAACAAAAAAGAACCATTAGGTCGATTAGGGTCTGATAACCCGGCTCTTGAACGGCGAATAGCATTACTCACTGCCTTCAGCGCTTCTTGCTGACCAATCACTCGCTGGCCCAGCTCCTCTTCCATTTTTAATAGTTTTTCTCGCTCCCCTTCCATCATTTTAGAGACGGGGATACCCGTCCATTTAGACACCACTTCAGCAATTTCTTCTTCCGTGACTTTATTACGTAATAAAGTCATATCTTGCATTTCTGCCTGAGAAGCCAGATCTAACTCTTTTTCCAACTTTGGAATTTCGCCATATTGAAGCTCTGACATTTTTGCCAAATCATTAGACCTGCTCGCAGTTTCTAGCTGAAACCGTGCCTGTTCTAATTTTTCTTTGATGGTGGCCGAGCCTTGTAACGCGGCTTTTTCTGCTTTCCATATTTCTTCTAAATCAGAGTATTCTTTTTCTAATTCTAAAATAGCCGCTTCCAAAGTTTTCAGCCTTTTCTTAGAGGCTTTATCTGAATCCTTCTTCATTGCTTCGCGTTCAATTTTTAATTGAATCAAACGTCGATCCAGCTTATCCATCACTTCAGGTTTAGAATCCATTTCCATTCGAATTCGACTGCCCGCCTCGTCAATCAAATCAATGGCCTTATCAGGTAATTGCCTATCAGAAATATACCGATGAGATAAAGTCGCTGCCGCCACAATCGCAGGATCTGAAATATCTACACTATGATGCACTTCGTAGCGTTCTTTTAGCCCACGTAAAATAGCAATGGTATCTTCAACGCTGGGCTCATCAACCTGTACTTTTTGGAAGCGCCTTTCCAATGCCGCATCTTTTTCAATATACTGACGATATTCATCTAACGTAGTTGCCCCGACACAATGCAATTCACCTCGCGCCAATGCAGGTTTTAACATATTCCCCGCATCCATTGCGCCCTCAGCTTTACCCGCACCAACCATAGTATGTAATTCATCGATAAAAAGAATAACTTGCCCTTCTTGCTTAGACACATCATTCAATACCGCTTTTAAGCGTTCCTCAAATTCGCCTCTAAATTTTGCACCAGCAATTAACGCAGCCATATCTAATGATAAAAGCTGCTTCCCTTTTATCCCTTCCGGTACTTCGCCATTAACAATCCGTTGTGCAAGCCCTTCTACAATGGCCGTTTTACCGACACCTGGTTCACCAATCAAAACAGGATTATTTTTAGTTCTACGCTGTAACACCTGAATAGTCCGACGAATTTCATCATCTCGACCAATCACAGGGTCTAACTTCCCTTGCTCTGCTCTTTCTGTCAGATTGGTAGTGTACTTTTTTAAGGCTTGTCGTTGATCTTCTGCATTCGCATCATCCACCGCAGCCCCCCCACGCATTTTATCAATCGCTTGCTCTATGGCCGGTTTATTCACCCCATATTTATTCAGCAAACTTTTTAATGCGCCTTTAGCGTCAGAAGCCGCCAATAAAAACAGCTCACTGGAAATAAAATTATCTTGTCGTTGCTGTGCAAACTTATCTGTTAAATTTAACATCCGTGACAACTCATTAGAAAGCTGAACATCACCCCCTGTTCCGGATACCGTTGCAATCTTTTCAATCTCTTGAATAATATCCGAACGCATCGCACTAACATTAACAGCTGTCTGAACTAGTAATGGTTTAACACTTCCGCCGTCTTGATCCAAAAGCGCAAGCATGACATGAAACGGTTCAATAAACTGTTGATCTTTTCCCACTGCCAAGCTTTGTGCATCGCTTAAGGCCTGTTGAAATTTGCTGGTTAATTTATCCATTCTCATAATGGCATACCCCTTAAATAAATTTTCTAATTATCTTTAATATGGGGCTGGCAGATGAGTTTTCAAGTTTGCCTAGACTCATCATTCGCATCAATAACTTCATCACCTTCATCCTGAATAACAGCAACCTTGCTCTCATTTATTCAATTTCAACAGGAAAAAACCTTATTTAAAAAGCAAAAAAGCCTCATGTTATTAAACACAAAGCTTTTTTACCCTCGTACTCGTTTGAAATTAATTTAGACATATATTCCACTCACCCCTGATGAGATCAGGACAGAATTTATACCTATAACTATGGAGCTTTTTAAATAGAATTTACGTAGCGCCGCATCAACAACTGCGCAGACTCATTCGAATGCTTATATTGCTCAAACAATCTCATCACATCCGCAATTGAAATAAAGGCAAATGCCCCAAACCCCTTTTTAGTCATAAAAACCGCATGTAAGGCTTCTATAAAAACAAGACGTTCCTGTGTTAACTCAGTCATTCTTCATACCTCGTAAGCCTTCCTGTCTGACACAAGCAGTGAAGACTTATTATTTATAATTAAGGCTATGAAACAATCACTGGTTACCTATTGTAGAGCGTCGTGATGTTAAACGATAGCGGACTAAAGTCCGCCCTACAACATTCTAGACGCTCATGTTGCTTTAACCTGAGTTTGAGTCATAGCCAAGTTTAATTATGTTCTTATTAGTGCTGGTAAATATTATTATCCTCAGCGCCTTCGATTTTTATCAATTGAGTTTCACCATTGGAATCATCAACCCCATCATTATCATTCACGATAAATAACTCACCTTCAATAGTGACAGCCAAGCCCTCAACTTTCTCTAATGTTAAGCCTTTTGTTTTAGCCAAATCATTCATCAAGTCACGCACTAAACTTTTATCCAAGACAGGAAAGTCTGGCTGAATGCCATCAATAGGCTCTTGTTGTGGTGTTAAGCCAGTAATTGAAAATTGATAAATGCGTTTGATCGCTGCATCGGTATTCCCTTGATTATCTCTTTCTATAACCAGGAAGGTTTCATCATCTAACGCTGTGATTTCTGATAGCCCAACCCAGCCACCAAAATCAGATAATGGCAATTCTAATGGGTAATAATAAAAACTCCAACGTGCCTCGTTGACATCGTAACGCCCGATTCGAACATGATTTTCCTGATCATTCGCCCATTCACGCTGAAAAGCGACAAAAAGCACTTCACTATCAATCGTTCCAGTAGAGGTCACCCCTTCAAATCCAAAACGTAGTTGCTTTGCATTCGTGGTGGCTGGCAGCTGAATAACCTGATCAATCATTCCATTTTCGGTAACACCTAATATCAGGTTATAACTTTCAAAGGGTTTTTTAGCATCCCCCATCGAGCCTTTACCTTCCGATGCAATCCAGAACCCACCCGACTGACGAATAGAGATGCCTTCTTGATCAATATTGACAGAACCATCAGCATTAACCTGGTTGGGCGCAATAGCAGCCAGTTTACCCATGCTGTCTTTCAGTACAATTTCTGTAGTAAGCACGGCGGGTTTAGCCGCTATATCCATTTTAAAAATACGCGCTTTGTTATAAAAGCTATCATGAATGGTATACATAACATCACTATCGGCTGGGTCAGCAGCTAATCCAGACAACGCGCCCCAAGGCATTGGCGTTCCATCATCACGATCAGCTGAAATAACGGTTGGGTAATCAGCAGTATCTGATTTATATTTGTAGAGAGTCAATGACGAACGCATTTTATCATCACGCGCATCTTCTTCACCTGCAGTGATTAATAGCTTACGTTTTGGTAAGGCAAGTAATCCTTCAGGCTTAACTGCCGTCGGTAGCACTTGCTTCAAAACGGGGTTAACAGGATCATTAATATCATAAACCAAGGCAACACTGGCACGTTCTGAATTAACAAAAAGGTATTTATCCCCTTTAAAAGTCGCTACTTCAACATTTTCTGGCTCATTTCCTTTTTTAGCTGAGCGTTTATCAGGATAATGACCATGACGAACAATAGTATGCTCAACAGTATTTCCAGAATCAAAAACAATATCCCCCGCAGTATTGTAGATAGTATATCCACGGCTTCCCCCGTCCATATCACCTTCATCGGCGGTCACTAATAAAGAATCATTAACCCAGCTCACACCATCTGGCTCACGCGGAATATCAGTTAATGTGTCATCCAATGTGATTTGTTTATCTTTAGCCACATCTATATTAGTTAGGTCCTGTGTGCCCGCACTAAAATGATTAACTATATTTCCTGTTGCCAGATCGACTAACACAATATGGTTATTTTCTTGCAAGGTGATAACCGCAATATTATTTTTATTAATATCAACATATTCTGGCTCTGGGTCGCTCGCATAAAGCATGCCTTCAAGTCCCGTTAAATCAACAGAACGAGTGGTCCAATGCTTTGGTTTTCCTCGTAAATCGACAATGACTAATTTTCCTGCAGGCAATTGAGGAATCTCGCCATCATTAAGATCTTCATCACGCTCATTCTCAATAACAACCGCAGCATATTTCCCATCAGGGCTCACTGCAATAGAATCAGGCTGGCCCGCCAAATCAATTTCTACTTTAATTTTTTGTTTTTTAATATCAATAACAACTAATTTGCCGCTGACATTAATATAATCTTCTGAGGTATTTACCGCCGCGAGTGCATAGCGTTTATTAACGGCCACCGAAGTGGGCTCTCCACCCACCAGAATCATTCCTGCCGGCTTTGGTTTTTTTGGATTTTTTATATCGACAAAACCAATGGCTTCCATTTTGCCATCGGTATATATCAAGGTTTTACCATTTTTAGACGCCGTCACAATTTCTGCAACCGTTTCATTTTCAACCGATGAATTTAAATACACAGGAAAAGTAGCTATGCGATTAAAGTATCGTTCTTTTTTAGCCTGAGCAAAGGGGGATACAAGTAATAAAGATAAAGCGACAGTCGCAAGTTGCTTACGCTGTAGATCAAGAAAAGGAAAAGCCATGTCATTCACCAAAAATGATAGTCAAAATAAAGTTCAAGACTAACGATTGTTTATGACAATTTTATGAAGAATGCTTATAACCTTTTTTATTCAATTGAGCGCTTAAAAAACCGAAGCTAGAAATTATTTATTAATTACGCTGTCACTTTTAGTCTTTTTTGCAAAACCAGCCCCCTTTTTAACTTTGGCTTCAAGTCCCAGGTCATTAATGACAGTACGATAATCAAGCCCTGACTCATGCATAGCGGCAAAACAAGTCACAATCGTAGCAATGGTATTAGGTACTTCTCCCTTTTTTTTATAAGCCTGAATATTTTTTTCACTAACTTTTATCAATTTACTGAATTTTGGCAGACTTATTTCAGCATCAAGTAACTGTTTTTTAAATTCTATAAAGGTCATAAGCAATCGTTTTGAACAGTTTTTATAAATGAAAGGCCTATTATAACGTATATCCAAACCTATTTTTATTGACCCGTGGTTATAAAACATATATTATCACTATAAATTATTACTATTTGTAATAATTTATTAATAAACCCCATTATTTAAAGGTGCTAACCATGTCAAAAATGATTAAGAAGAAATCAGTAAAAAAAGCAGCTAACAAAATCACTAAAAAAGCAGTTTCAAAAAAAGTTATTGCTAAAAAAGATGCTAAATCAGTATTAAAAAAAGTAACTAAAATTACTTTAAAGAAAAAACCATCTAGCAAAAAAACAGCGTTAAAAGTAGCAAAAAAAGCTTTGAAAAAAGTAGCTTAAATATTTAAGCAATGCCTTAAACGCTTTTTTTCTGTTTATTCAGAAAGAAACGTTTAAGGATAAAATCAACTGCCTATACCTCATCTAACCTCCCTCCTCTTACTTGTCACATTCCTGTCATAAAACTGTCACAATCCCGGCACATTCGTTTGTTAGCATGAAATAGACTAAGTCTTTAACACTTAAAAAGCTTAGCTCTAATTTAATTCATTTCTATATTTAAAGCATATATGACAGCAACTCCTTTACATTTCGAATTACCTGAAAATTTAACAGCAAGCAAATTCTTAGACAAATTAAGTAAAAAAATTGATTTTCAAATAGCCTCTCAGCACTACACGATAAAATCGTTTTACGATAGTTTTGACTGGCGACTCTATAATGCAGATCTGGTTTGTGAGTTTAATCATTCACAAGTCGCGTCACAATTAACCCTTCAAAATAGAAAATCAGGCGCCCCACTTGCTGCAGAAGATATTCAAGATATCCCCGCCTTTACTGAACACTTTCCTCAAGGTCGATTAAAATCCGAGTTAGAAAACAAATTGGAAATGCGCGCATTACTACCGATCTGCCATCTTCCTTATGAAGCTTATCGCATCAATATATTAAATAAAGACCTTAAAACAGTATTGCGCATACAAATTGATCAATACGAATTTCTGACCAATACTGTTAATTTGATTCCGTTAAAAGGCTATGACAAAGCAGTCAGAAACATGACGAATCTTTTACAAAAAAACTTTGAGCTAAAACCTACTGACAATACTGTTTTAAATGCGGCATTAAAACAACAAGGGCAAAAGCTTAAGCGTTACAGTTCTAAATTAGAGATAGAACTAAAACCTGACATGCGCGCTGATAAAGCCTGCAAAATAATATATCAACATTTACTGCAAACCATGAAGACTAATGAAGCAGGGACTATTGCTGATACAGACTCTGAATTCTTACATGATTTTCGGGTAGCAGTAAGGCGTACTCGCTCAGGGTTTAATCAAATAAAAAACACCTTGCCTGCCCCTGTCATTGCTCAGCATGCTGATTTTTTTGCCTGGCTTGGACAAATCACTAGCATGACTCGCGACCTGGATGTTTATCTATTAAGCTATAAAAACTACCAACAAGCACTACCTGTCTCCTTAAGAGAGGAGCTCACTCCCTTTCATGAATTCCTTAAACAAAAACAGCTATTAGCTCAGCAAGAATTAACAAAAAAACTTAAAAGTCCTAGCTATATAAAACAACTCGCTGCATGGGAGCTCTATTTACAAGAACCATTACCGAAAAAGTCTAAAGAAAACAATGCTCATTTAAATATCAAAGAGCTTGCCGACCAGCGGATATGGAAAGTTTATAAACGCTTATTAAAAGAGGCGGGGGCTATTTCTGACTCAACAGCCGCAGAAGCATTACATGATTTAAGAAAGACCTGTAAAAAATTACGCTACTTAATGGAATTTTTTCAAAGTCTTTACCCCGCAGATGAGATTAAAACATTACTTAAAGCCTTAAAAGGTTTTCAAAATATATTAGGTGATTTTCAAGACTATGAAATTCAGGAATTACAAATCAAACAATTTAGTCAGGAAATGATGGCGAACAATGTCTCTAGCAATACCTTTCTGTCCATGGGTGTATTAGTGCAGTATCTGGATTCTATGAAATGTGACGCACGAAAAGGCTTTTCAAAACAGTTTACTGCATTTAAACAAATTGAAAACCAAGCAGTATTTAAAAAATTGTTTGCTTCTAAACCAGGGAGTCAGACTGCATGAAAACTATTGCAACTTATAACATTAAAGGCGGTGTCGGCAAAACATCAACTGCTGTTAATATAGCTTATATTGCTGCTAAAAATGGATATAAAACCCTGGTTTGGGATTTAGACCCACAAGGCGCAAGCAGTTATTATTTTAGAGTTAAGCCAAAAGTCAAAGGCGGCAGTAAAGAGTTAATTGCAGGAAACCGCGAATTAGATGGACTGATTAAAGCAACGGATTTTGATAATCTGGATTTATTACCTGCTGACTTTTCCTTTAGAAATTTAGATTTGGTTCTTGATGCCCGCAAAAAACCGGCTCAACGCCTCAAAAAATTAATAGCACCTCTACGTCAAGAGTACGATTTTGTTATTCTGGACTGCCCTCCAAATATTTCTTTACTCTCTGAGTCTATATTTGAAGCATCCGACTTTTTACTCTCCCCTATCATCCCGACTACTTTATCGCTACGCACTTTAGAACAGTTAAAAAAATATATAAAAGATAGTAAATTAAAGCATATTAAACTGATCCCTTTTTTCTCTATGGCAGATAAACGTAAAAAAATGCACAGAGAAATCATTGAGTCACTGTTTGATAGCCACCCAGATATATTACAAACAGCTATTCCCTACGCAAGTGATATCGAGCGAATGGGCTGGGAACGCTTGCCCTTAGGTGCCTACACCAGAAGAGGCCGCTCGCATGATGCTTATCTTGCACTGTGGCAAGAAATATTAGAGCTTATTAGGGATTAAAATAGACCGTTAAGGAGCCTCTGATTAAGTTGCTTAGAATTTAGCGCAGAAAAAACGGTCGCTATTTTTCACGAAGTGAGGGGTAATAGTCATTCTATTGAGACGGCGAAAGTATTCTAATTTTGAGTTCCCTCTTTGGAAAAGGGGTATTTTACAAAACAATAACCCATTGATATAAAATGAATTGTTTTTATAATAACATCTCCCCCACCCCCTCTTTTCCAAAGAGGGGGGCTAAAAACTAATACTTTCACAGTCTCTATTGCGCCGATCTTTCGTGGAAAATATCGGCCTTTTTAGCAAGCTAAAAATAATATCAGCCTTTTAGAAAAACTTTATTTTTACGTATCTCGGCTTTTTTTAAAAATTCAATCTTAGATTGTTCATCCACTAAGTTCCATTGAGTAATTTCAACTATAGAGCGAAAACACCCCAAACAAATATCATTCTCATCTAAACAACAATTTCTAATACAGGGCGATTCTGTATGTTTTTTATCTGTCTCCATAGCTAAAAACTATTCCCTATTACAATCAATATAAAATTATATTGTATATCTTGTTATGACTTCATTTCTACGCCTTATTTCGCCCTAAGCAACTACATTTCACAGTACAAAAAGATTGGTGCAAAAAAACAAACCGTCATAATTCTGTAATATTTAGAGCTCTATAATGACTACTTTCAACTCCCTTTTTTTGACACATTTATCTCGGAAACATACTTATGCATAAAAAAATATCTTTTGCTTTATCTGCACTTAGCCTTGTTATTGCAAGTTTTACCACGACAGCCGCCCCTCATTACAATGTAAATGATTACTATCAAGTCTACAAAGAAGGCCGTATTTATATTTTTGACGACTACAAAACTTATAACAGCTTCAACCAGGTGGGTGAAACGGCATACCGCTTAACTCGTATTGGTGAAGGCCCTGAAGGTGAGACGCTTGTTTTTGGACTGACAAAACAAGACAAAAAAATGCGCTCAGGTTTAGGCTCTGTTGCATTATATGAGGGTACTGCTGAAGGCGTCTCTGAAGGGTTTTATGGAGAAGTAATTAAAGAAGGTCGCATTTATGTTTTTAGCGAATGGGCTGACTTAAAAGCATTTCTTTCCGTTGGCGAAGCTCCCTATCGTTTTACTCAAATAGGTTCTGGCCCTAAAGGTGAAACGCTTGTTTTTGTTCTTAATAAAAAGAATAAAAAGAAACAACCTGTAGAATTAATGGCTGAGTTTGCTAAAAAACACCAAAAATAATATCCCCTCCCCGCTTTCTTTACTTCTTATAAAAACAAAGAAAGCGGGGATTTAATAAAACCGAGCTAAGCAACAGAATATAACCCCATCCTTCTCGGCTCACTACTCTCATTAATAATCACTCTGCGATTAATAAAATAGCTATTTCCCTTCATCGTTTTTGCATGATGTTTCGCTTCAGCAGCCAGATCCGAAACTTCAATATGAGATTGGCATTGCATAATGGCATTAGCGGCCACTATACCTATAGAAAGACTTAACACCGGATAAAAACAAGTACTCCCCGTTCGATCAATGGCAGTGATCCCCCCCGCCAACAGATGCTCTTCTTTGTACAATTTAGTCACTGCCTGTTCAAAAGCCAAAAGAATCTTTTTACAGCTGTTTTCCCAATCCTGAGTTTTAAAAATTACAATAAAATCATCTCCGCCTATATGCCCAATATAGCCAGCCTGCTCTTCTACATAGTTTGTAAGTAGTTCAGCCACCAGTTTTATAGCCTGATCGCCTTTTTCATATCCATAAATATCATTAAACGGCTTAAAATGATCTAAATCAAAGTATCCAATTGCAAATCGCGTATTATCAAGTATCAAACTATTGATAATATGATTAATGGGGGTAACGCCTGGTAATAATGTCAATGGATTAGCATGTTGAGCATTTTGCAGTTGCTGAGTTGTTATTAACTTTAACAAATCCATCACCACTCCAAGGCCTCGATATCGACCATTCTCGGTAATAATAAAAGTTTGATCCGAATGCTTGGTATTGGTTAATTGCCGACTGACTTCTTCGATAACCAGTTGCTGGTCAAATGCAAAGGGTTTAGTATCAACAAACATCGCTACCGCTTTTTTTCCATAAAGATCAATACCAAACCGGCTTGCAAACAATTTGGTTAAAAACTGTTCCTTATATAATAAACCTGATGCAATACCGTCATCAACCACCGGCATTACATTTAAATCAGTATTTTTTTGGAATAAACTCAACACCTCATTATTACTTGTTTGAGCCGAAATAGCGGTCGCTTCTTGCATAATTTCACTAATTCGAGTGGTCGTTTTAAAGGCAACCACTTTTTCCTCAACTTTTTCACGACTAAATAACTCAGGTACAATCGTTGAGATCACTTTAGGGGTTGGGCGTGCAAAATAATACCCTTGCGAAAAACTAATCCCTAAACTTTCCGCAGCAAGGTATTCTGCCTCTGTCTCAACCCCTTCAGCTATAATCCGGCAGTTGCTTGCGGTCGCCATGCTTTGAATCGAGCGGACAAAATTTAGTTTTACCGGATCCTTATCAATATTCTGAATAAAGTGCCTATCAATTTTCACATAATCAGGCAGTAATTCCGTCCATAAACGCAAGCCTGAATAACCCTCGCCTAAATCATCTAATGCTATTTCAAACCCCATACTTCTATAATGAGAAACAGCATCTCGCATTATTTCATAATTATCAGTGGGTTGATGTTCAGTAATTTCAATAACAATCTGAGACGGCGGTATCCCTACTTGCTCAAGAAAGGCCAATGTTTCTCCACCTTTAAATTCAGGATCTAACAATACTGTTGGACTCACATTTAAGAATAATTTACTGGCCACTTTCTGGTCAACAAATTGCTGAATACTCACTTTTCGACAGGCTTTCTCTAGTGCCGCAGTTTCGTTATAGCGTTCCGCCATACTAAATAAATTGATCGGGCTATGCAATGGACTATCGGAAGGCCCCCTTATCAAAGCCTCATAAGCATAAATATTATTTTCCCTTAAGGATACAATGGGTTGAAAAAGTGATGTTAACAGCTGTTTTTTAATAATTTCAAGCAACTGCTCATGAATCTCGTGCATTCATTACGTCCTGTTTGATGGAAAAGCCTTATCCGCTAAATACACGTCAAAGTCTTCTCAGTTTACAAAACATTTATGACAGCTATATGACAACTAAAACAACAAAACCACACGCCTTTTAATGTACTTTCAATTGATGAAGCATTGCTTCAAACTCATCAAGAAACAAAAAAGGCAGGCCCCCTTTTAGCAGGCCTGCCTTTAATTAAACGAGACAAAATTGTAACGATCTATCTTGCTCAATCCATTGAGTTTACAATTAATCTTTAGTAATAACCCAAGTTGCATCACCGTCTTCTGCTGCAGAGTGCTGCACATTAACAAATAATTTCTTAGGGTCTTTACCAAAATAGATGCCTGTTCCTTCTGCACCCGGATCTGTTAATGAACCAAATAGCCATACATCTTCAGCAGCACCATCGTTATTATGATCTTTAGATACAACCCAAATATCAGATGGCTTGTTATCTTCGATAATAATTAATTTACCATCTGGTGATTGAGCCAGGTTATCCGGGTTATCAAACCCTGTTTGAAAATTATCATCACCTGGTTTACCGATTTCAATCGGAGCATTCATCCCCGCTTTAACAAAATTAGATACTTTCATTGTTTCTAAATTTACAGAAATAACTCGACCATCATATTTTTGGTCACCAAACTCATCTCTTGAGCCTTCTGTAATGGCAATATATAAAGTATTTGCTATTATTTCTAAATCTTCAGGCCGTTGATAACTAGTACCCCCCGCCTCTGTACCTGAAAGGCGAACATCTGAAGGATTAATGGGGCCAACCCATTCACCCTGACCAACACCATCGTCACCAGTGACTTTAAGCATATATAAGTCACCCGATTCCAGGTTACCATATTGTGCAGGGACAAATTTGTAGATTCCACCACCACAATGACCTTCAACATTTTCACAGCCCGTTGACTGTCCCCGATGCTCATCAACAACATAAATAGCACCATCGGAACCAATTTCAATCCCTTCATGCGCCATCAAGCCAACAGCAGGACGTTCAACCACTGTCCCTGTCATTAAATCTTTTTTATCTAACATCATTTCAAAAAAACGACCGCCCGCTGTTTCTTCAGCAAAAACCAAAGTACCCCAAGGTGTCCAGCGAATGCCATCCAAAGCAGTCCAATCGATTTCATTGGCTATCACTTTCGCTTCCCCGGTTTTTAAATCGACAACAGAGACAGTCCCTCCCACGGCATCATAAACCTCATCTCTTCCTAAGCGAACCTCATGCGTGCGGTATAAATAACGACCCGCCATTTTGCCTGATTCATTAACGGTATTCATATCATTCCAGTCAGTACGCCCTTCTCCGTATATATTCAGCGCGGTTTCATCAGAAACAATTGACTGAGAAAAGCCAGCAGGAATTATCCAGGGTGCTGCAGGATCCCAGTCCTCAGTATTCGCTGATTCTAAAATAGGTTCAAAAGCAAATGGCCCAGTACTTGAACCTTTATCTGCTGAGACCTGGCAAGAAAAAGATAAGGCTGCCGAAGTAACGATGATTAGATTTGTTAGTGTCTTGTTTTTCATTATTTTTTAGCTCTATTAAATGTAAAGGAAGCTCTGATCAGGCAATGAACTTGTAGCTCATGCTGTCAGGTTTCATACTAGTATCGATATATGTCAGAATCATGACTATCGAGTGACAGAATGATGACGCTAGTGCTGCTGGTGAATAACATCAACATGCCGCCATACCTGCTCTATAAAGTTCATCTCCATTGTGGGCATTTCTTCTTTTATCCAATCAACAATCAACCTTGCAACATTTGGATAGGTGATTCGAACGGAATGAGAATCGTACAACCATTTTTCTATTTTTGATGAGTCCATATCATGCATGGTATGCCCATACTTCAATTGCTCTAATGCAGCAGCATTTGAAATTTGTTCCATTTGCGCATGTAACGGCTTAGCCAGGATTTTTTTCCCTAATTGCAAGGCTTCACTGGCTAATTCAAACCCTGCATTACTGATAACGCCAATACATTCATGCAAATCTTTCTGAAAACCATCCCTTGATAAAGCATGACAAACAATATGTTGATGCGGACTTGTTATTGGGTTGGGAGAATACAGATGAAATTGAAAATCTTTAAATGGAGACAAGAACTTAATCACCATCTCCTGCTGTTCAAAAGGTAAATAAACTAATATCTTATCTTTTTGAACTGACGATTTTGCATCCAGGGTTTCAATAATAGGTGGCAAAATAGCCTGACCAAAATGATGCCAGTGCAATCCAACCCCGACATTAACAGGGGCAAAGTTTTTCATCACGCTATCAGCCAATGGGTCAGAACCTTGTCTTGGAATATCATGGTTAAAAGCATATTGATGGCCGATACCCAATACCTGTTTATTTTGTGCTTTTGCAGCCCAGGCAGTGACGGGTTCAAAATCACTAATAACCAGATCATACGAGGATAAATCTAAGGCTTTAATATCTTTAATAAACCGAATAGGACTGGCTTCCATTGCTGTTTTAAAGTAATTTACCTGGCCTTTATCTGTATTAAAAGTTAAGCCTTCACGATGTTGATATCCATTAAATACCTCCATATCAAAAAACTTATCCTGCGGTCTACCTGTAAATTGAAAGGTAACATCTATGCCTGCGGCATATAACTCTCTGGCCATCACCCTTGCCCGCGTAATATGCCCATTGCCTGTTCCTTGTACTCCGTAAAATATTTTCATAACATTATTTGGTTTAAACTAAAGATAGAAACACTAACTCCAAGAATCATTCCCACAACAGTATCTGTCGGAAAATGGACCCCCAACAACACCCGAGAAAACCCAACTAAAATGGCCCAAAATAATAGTGGCAGCAATAAACCTGGCAGATAAAACCCTGTTATCACCGCCACCATAAAAGCGGCTGAAGTATGTCCTGATGGAAAACTGAATTGATCCGAAGGTGTAACCAGACTACGGAAACCTTTTAAAGCGGCTTGCGGCCTATTGCGTTTAAAACTATTTTTTAAAACAAAATAAATGGGTCTTTCAATCACAAAAGCTAATAATAACGTTTGTAAAAAGGCACTTTGACTCCCTTCTAAAGCATAAATAACGGCGGCAAATAATACATACAACGGCCCATCTGCTGTCTTGGAAACATACCGCGCGACAGCGGCCATATGTTGATAGGTCCTCGCATTAATCAAGCGAGTAAACATAAAAACATCATATTTATGAACAGAATAAATCAATTTCATTTTCTTACCCCTCTTAGGTACCTGAATATTTCTCGTTTTATTCAGTTTTTATTTTTTTATTTTCGTCGAGGGATAGAATAGGTTTTTACTGTGACAGTTAGATGACCTTTTATTGAACTTTTTATGACACTTTAAGGAAGTTTTGATGACAGCTCGCAAGGTTTTAATTGATACTCAAGGCCATCAGGAATTTTATAGATGACAAGCGCTCTAATTTTCACTCCAACAGCCGCTCATTTTCTGCCATGCTTTTTGACTATATATCGTTTTATTTGAAAACCGAATGACACAGCTAATGGAAACAATATAATTGGCATAAATATAATTGGGGTCACAGATACTAATACTGCTTACTTAAGAGGTATTACTGTATTTTTTCAATAAGATAGGCTGTAGGTTGGGCAAAAGAACGAGTAGTGACGTGCCCAACAAATCGAAGTTGCTTGATTAACAACTACCGCCAAACAGGGCATACCGCCTAGGTAGACTATTGTATTAACGTTATCATTGCGGTTAATTGTTGGGGCACGCAAGAGCACTTTGCCCAAGCTACGTTCTTAACCTGTTGTTTAATAATTAGTATTCCTTAAGTAAGCAGTATTAAGCTCTTACCCGATTAGATTGTTTGAAATTTAACTAACTTGGACCGTAACATGTTTTCCTGCTCTTTCTAGTATATCAACTAAAGCATCAATACTAAATTTTCCAGTTTTTCCACGCATAATATCCGATATTCTTGGACGTGTAACATGCAATAAATTTGATGCATCTTCTTGTTTAAGTTTTTTTTCTTTTATCCATTCGCTAATTTGACACATTAGCTGAGCTTTAATTTTTAATTTACTCGCTTCTTCAGTGCTAAACCCCAAGTCTTTAAAAACATTCCCATTTTCAGGCGTAATATGGACAACAGATGTATCAATATTATTCATTATTTAGTCTCACTCTTTATTGCTTTATATCGAGTTTTAGCAATGTTAATATCATTTTGATTCGTTTTTTGAGTCTTCTTTTGGAATGCATGAAGCACATAAATTTTCTCTGAAAACTTTGCTACATACATGACCCTAAAAGCTCCATTCTCATCATAAATACGAATTTCGTTAACTCCCGAGCCAACTTCTTGAAATGGTTTCCAGTTTTCTGGTTCTAGTCCATTTTGGACTCGGTGAAGTTGATATCCTGCATCTTTTTTCACCTCATCGGGTAAAGCAAGTAAATCTTTAAGACTCGAGCCGACCCAGTAAATTGGTTTTTCTTTTTCCATACATCAAAATGTATCAAATTATATACACTTAGTCAATTTTATAATTGGGGGCAGATACTAATACTGCTTACTTAAGAGGTATTACTGTATTTTTTTCAATAAGATAGGCTGTAGGTTGGGCAAAGGAACGAGTAGTGACGTGCCCAACAAATCGAAGTTGCTTGATTAACAACTACCGCCAAACAGGTCATACCGCCTGGGTAGACTATTGTATTAACGTTATCATTGCGGTTAATTGTTGGGCACGCAAGAGCGCTTTGCCCAACCTACGTTCTTAACCTGTTGTTTAATAATTAGTATTCCTTAAGTAAGCAGTATTAGGGTCAGATACGAATGGCACTTACTTAAGACAATAATACGGTTATAAACATAGGTTTATCTAACTTTTTTTGGATGCCTATTCTTCTTGATTTCAGCTCTTGCCTCCTTTCTAGGTTTTGTTAGTAAAGGGAACGGTT
>Ga0209395_1000116_pt1 | contig 126697 bp, 109 predicted proteins | sample GOMGulsemesocosm_3_FD_184635 | JGI IMG/M metagenome (GOLD analysis project Ga0209395, IMG submission 184635) | Methane-oxidizing microbial communities from mesocosms in the Gulf of Mexico - GOM9D Gulf of Mexico (SPAdes) (version 2) | ecosystem: Environmental > Aquatic > Marine > Cold seeps...
CAGCCAGTTGCCGACAACGCCAGTGCCGAGGGTCGGGCGAATAACCGCCGCGTGGTATTAATGATCGCCCGCCAAGCCGCTGAACGGCTGCCTATGCCGGTCACCGATGCGGTCGATATAACCCGCCAGGGCAATCGCTCGACCGACATCAGCCGCAGCACTGTGACGCGCCTACAAGACCGCGCGGTCGCGATCAACGAAATGAAGCAGCTAGCTCGCGAGAGTCTATTGCAAGAGCTGCAAGCCGAGGCCCTGGCGCAGGCAGCGCTGTCCAATGGCGACGGTGGCAGCGACAACAGTGACGAAACCGCCTTACAGCCACAGATTCTAGACAGCGGAGAAATTCGCTACAGTGCCGAGCCGCAATAAGCGGTTTAATTGGTAAGCCTGCTAGCATCGGCTAAGCCGCAAAACCATACTGCTTGAGGTTTTCAAGGCTTTTAGTTAAACCTGCTGAGTCTTGACAGTAGGCGCAGCCTGTATTGGCGACTTCTACATATTTCTGACTTTCTTTGAAAGTTGTTAGTCGCCTCGGCGTCCCCTCTTGCTGGGCATTGTTTTTTACTTAAGCCAATAAACCAACCCTAAAATCTGATTGCTCCGATGCTGCGTAATAAGTAGCTTTGCTACGGTTATATGGAATGACTTCGTATTTCATATCTTATGGTGCGGGCCTGATTTTCATATTCCTTAGCTCTGTCTTGCTCGAGGCTGGCCCGTATCCAGAATATTATTATGAAACCATTCTCCGGCGTAGGCTGAAGTGGACTGACTACCGCCACGCTATGGTCATATTAAATAGGGGGGATAACAGCGCAACGTCAATGACCGTCTATTACCGCTGGGGGCGGTATCAGCGAGAACTCCGAGATGAAAGCTGCCGGGGCTGTGGAATTCTTTCGACGGAGTCCTGGAGTTGGTGCGGTAGGCCTACGGATGTAATCTCCAGTGGTCATGCTTCGGCCCCATTAATTAGCGTGTTAACTATTGTTTTGCCTCTGAGTCTGGGGCTGGCAGCAGCGAATTCAACTTGTTTATGTATACAAAAATACTTTTTGGCAGGACCAGGTTAATCTAACGAGTTTCATGTTGCCGAATGAGGAATTCATTGAAATTGTTTTTTATGGGTGACATTTCTCCAAAATAACGCCATTTTATCGAATATTAGCTTAAATATGTACATTTATGGATCCATAGTTTAATATTCTGGCCATATGCATATCTATTCTATCGGAATCTATATTAATCCAAAACTTAGTACTGTATACAAAAAGTGTGTGCATGTCGGGTGCCTGAAATTATATATCGGGAAGCTAAATAGATAGTTATGCACGCGGTTACCAATGCAAGTAAAAGTGATCACCTCCGAGAAAGTGTAGCGGAGGGCACCTAGGGCATTGGCAGATGGCCAAAATATTGGCTTGGTTTGCCAGTGCTATTGGGAGAGCTAGAGCTTACTTGTTCAATTTAACTAATTAGAGAAATCGCCATGAGCTACAAAAGCATTCATCCTGCCTGGGAAAGAGAGGCTGAATATATTACTGAAGGTTATTCAATAGAAATTACGGCAAAGGATTTGCAGTCATTTCGAGATAATTCTGAGCAGCTCGCGGCTGAAACGCCCGTTGCCGTTACCTTTCTTCCCGGGGAGAGTTTAGAGGCGCGGTTAGACGCGGCAAAGGCGGTGCGAGAGTTGGGGTTTGAACCTATGCCACATTTTTCCGCTCGCCGAATTAAGAGCGAATATGAATTCAAAACTATGCTTGAGCGCATGGTGCAGGAGGCCGGGGTTAAGCGTTGTTTTGCCATTGCCGGAGACCCGTCCGAGCCAGAAGGGCCGTATGCGGATACCAGTGCATTAATCGAAACCGGTTTTTTTGAAGAAAATGGCATCGTTGCTATCGGTATAGCGGGGCACCCTGAGGGGCACCCGAATATGAGCGAGCAGGAGTGTTTTGCTGTGTTGCAGCAAAAATGCGCGATGATTCAAGAGCGCGATATGAAACCTATTATTGTCACTCAGTTTGGCTTTGACCCCGATGCGTTTATGGCTTGGCTGAAAAAACTACGCAAGTTTGATATCGATGTGCCGGTGCGCTTGGGTGTTCCTGGTCCTACCAGTATTAAGTCGTTGATTAAGTTTGCGTCGCGCTGCGGGGTTTCGGCTTCGGCTTCAGTGTTGGCCAAATATGGTATCTCGCTGACCAAGCTTTTCGGCAGCGCCGGACCGGATAAAATGGTTGATGCTTTTGCCGAGGGTTTCGAAACCGAGCACGGGCGAGTGCGCCTGCACTTTTACCCCTTTGGTGGTTTGGATAAAACCATTCAATGGGTTGAGGAGTACAGCGCCAAAGCTAAGTAAGTTTTTTAGCCGGCGGCGAGCTGCCAATACTGCCTGCGCCGTTTTTTCACTTTGGCTAAATATTTAATGGGAGGTGAGCGATATAAGCTTGGCCATTGTTCCTGCTCGCGGCCTAAGCCAAGCTTGCCACCATCGCTGCGCAAATTTTGTTTATGTTGGCTTGGTCGCAAATAAAGGGTGGCATGGTGTATACCAGCTTACCAAAGGGGCGTAGCCATACGCCCTGTTCCAGCAGCGATTCTTGCAGCGGGGCTTTCGCAACCGCTTGTTTCATTTCAACCACACCAATAGCACCGAGAATACGAACATCGGCGACTTTGTTGGATTTTTTTAGCGGCGCTAGGCCGGTGATTAGCTGCTGCTCAATCATTGCCACTTTGGCCTGCCAATCACCTTGCAGCAGTAAGCGGCAGCTGGCCAGTGCCACGGCGCAGGCCAGTGGGTTGGCCATAAAAGTGGGGCCGTGCATAAATACGCCGGCTTCGCCCTGACAAATACCCGCGGCGACTTTGTCGTTGCACAGGGTGGCGGCCAGGGTCATATAGCCGCCGGTTAGGGCTTTGCCCAAGCATAAAATATCCGGACTGATAGCGGCGTGTTCGCAGGCGAATAACTTACCGCTGCGGCCAAAGCCGGTGGCTATTTCATCGGCGATAAAAAGCACATGGTATTGCCGGCAAAGCTGATGTAATTGCTTTAGATAAGCCGGAGCATAAAAACGCATGCCGCCCGCTCCCTGAACAATGGGTTCGATAATCACCGCGGCTATTTCATGCTGGTGTTGTTGTAGCAGCAATTCGAGTTGCTCTAGATCTTGGCTTTGGCGTTGTCGCTCAAATCCCGCTGGCGGCGCTTCGGCAAAAAAATGTTGGCTAAGTGATTGTTGAAATAAATGGTGCATGCCATTGACTGGGTCACATACCGCCATAGCGGCAAAGGTGTCACCATGGTAGCCATTTTTAACCGTCAGCAATTTTTGTTTTTTGGGCTGGCCCTGGGAGTGCCAGTATTGCAGCGCCATTTTTATGGCCACTTCCACCGCCACCGAGCCGGAGTCTGAAAAGAAGACTTTGTTTAGGCCTTTAGGGGTAATGTCGACCAATAATTGTGCCAATTCGATGGCGGGCTGATGGCTTAGGCCGCCAAACATAATATGCGACATTTTTTGGCTTTGCTGGATCAGCGCTTGGTCTAGCATCGGGTGCTGGTAACCATGCAGGGCGCACCACCAGGACGACATGCCGTCGATGGCTTGTCGCCCGTCGGCGAGCTGAATGTGAACGCCCTCAGCACTGTCAACCAGATAACAGGTTTCGGCTTGATCTGTGCCAGTGGCGGAATAGGGGTGCCAGACATGCTTTTGGTCTAGCTCAATTAACTGTTGCTGGCGCTGTGGCTGGGCTGGGTTGGGCATTAATTAGGCTTCTACTTCGATAAAAACCTAATAGTAATCCAGTTGTTAACCAGGTTCCATAATTTAGTTAACTGTGCGAATTTGGTCTGTGGTGGAATGCTTCGCTAGGCGGCTTTAAAATTTAGTTTATCGTGAAACACGTCGATAAGGCCTTTGATTTGCTGTAGTTGTTCACTCGGCAGGTCGATAAAGCTTAGGCTGATATTGGTGTGCCGCGCGGGGGATTTTTGAAATTGCAGGCCTTTTACTCTGGCTCTGCATTTGAAGTTCAAATCTCCGGGAAAGCGGAACTCACAGCTGTTTAAGCTGGCGCCTGGGTATAGGTCTTTGAGAACGTTGCCGGGTAGGCGCAGACGCATGCCGCCGGCGGATATATTCTCGGCACTGCCAAACATCAGTTGATTGCTGGGGGAGTTAATGGCCACGCTGACCTGGACATCTTCACTTAAAGCGATACGCGGAAAGCGGCGACGCTGGCCGGTAGTGATTTGTTGCGGTAGACGTAAACGGTATACCGGCCAGTCGCTATTGCCATAATAGGCCTGTACTTGGCACTCCAGCTCGGCTACTCGGCCACCTTGCTGTAGCCGCAGTTGCAAATAATCACCGTTGCGAACATCACCGGCATTAGCCTGGGGAAACAAATCATCAATTTCAAGATAGCCCTGTTCTTCAAACACTCCCAGTACCATGCTCTGGCAGTAGTGCCCGCTGATGGGGTTTCTGACCTCCAGCAACTGACGCCGCTGCTGCCAGTTTTTCAGCTGTTTGATAATCGCAGGGTCGACTTCGCCAATTAAGGTGGGTGTCTCCAGCTTGGGGCGGGGCGGTGCAATTTTGTTTAAAACTTTTTGCCACAGGGCCATGGTATTAGCCTACTTATATAAAGGTTGAAGTTTGTATCGTGCAATAGGCTTAGTCTAAGCAATAGCCATGCCAGGCGTTAATGCATTCGCCAACTCACGCCTAGCTGTTGGCTTTGCAGCTAAATGAGGCGAATCAGCACGGGCTTGTGGTAGCGTTGGTGGCTTGCGGTAAGTCGCGGGCGGCGCAACAAAGCGCCGGCCTGGGCAAGAATTTGCCGCTGGACGGCAAAACTGGAGTAGGCCGGGCAAAATCCGTACAATGCGCGTTTTTTGCCCCGAAGATTGGCAGGCTAATATGGCTATACCCGAGAACCGTCAACAACAAATTGACTTCAATAAATTGCAAAAGCGCCTACGCCGTAAAACTGGCAGTGCGATTATTGATTTTAATATGATCGAGCAGGGCGATAAGGTGATGGTGTGCCTGTCTGGCGGCAAAGACTCCTACGCCATGTTGGATATTCTAATAGCCCTGCAAAAAAGCGCCCCCATCGACTTTGATTTAGTGGCGGTTAATATGGATCAAAAGCAGCCCGGTTTTCCTGAGCAGATATTGCCAGAGTACTTGGCGGGCTTAGGGCTTGAGTACCATATTGTGGAAAAAGACACCTATAGCGTGGTGAAAGAGAAGGTGCCGGAGGGTAAAACCACCTGTGCCTTATGTTCACGGCTGCGGCGAGGTACCTTGTACGGTTTTGCTGAGGATATAGGCGCAACTAAAATAGCCCTGGGTCACCACAAAGACGATATTGTTGAAACCCTATTTTTAAACCTGTTCTATGCCGGCAGTTTAAAGTCCATGCCGCCTAAGCTATTGGCCGATGATAAACGTAATATTGTTATTCGACCGATGGCCTATTGCCGTGAAAAAGATATTGCCGAATACGCCCGCCTGAAAGACTTCCCTATTATTCCCTGTAACCTCTGCGGCTCGCAAGAAAACCTACAGCGACAAAATATTAAACACATGCTGGCCGGCTGGGAGGAAACTAATCCCGGCCGGACTGAGACTATCTTTACTGCTTTGCAAAATGTATCACCTTCGCAGTTGGCTGATGTCGATCTATTCGATTTTGTTAATCTAGGTCTCAATCGCAGCGGTGATAGGCCACATAAAGTGAGTGACGAGAGTTTGTTTGGTAATGATGTGGTGGTTCAGCCCTCGGCATCGCTTGACCCTGTGCAAGTGGTGGAATTAATCTAAAAACACCACCTTTTGCAATTCTTAGCTAGTGCTAACTCCTTATTTTTCGGCCATTGGTAGGATTGTGCCGACGTAAAAACGCTGATCTCTATTTTCCACGGTATAGTGCCTCGGTGGAATTCAAGGATAAAGCCATGACAGCTTTAGCATTAGAAAATCTGGTTATGTTTCATAATATTGCCCCGCAAAGTCGCAGTGGCGAGGCGATGATCCAGCGCTTGGCGCAGCGTTTTGGCTTGGGTGTCTTAGAGTTAGAATTGCTACGGAATGACCGGCCAATTGTGGTCAAACGCCACCAAAACCCCATGTTGGCACAAAAGCTCTGCGAAGCTTTGGTAGCACTGGGGGCGATTAGTTGGGTTCAGTATTATAAAAGCCGCAAGGACTATGAAGACCGCCGTGGCCAGCCACGTCGTGATCATGATGATCGGCGTGATGAATGGCGAAAAAATGCGGTGGTGAGTGAGCGCCGTTGCTGCCAGGGGCGTCGACGTCAGGAGCAAAACCAATTTATCGCCTACAGCTAGGGTGAAAAAGCAGGCCTAGAGCTTGCTTTGTGCCTTTGGTATAGCTTGTAAGGGTGCTAACGGTTGTAATGTACCGGTATTTCTAAGGTTTCCTTAACCTCCTCCATAACTACGTAGCTGGTGCATTCTTGCACTCCAGGCAGGGTTAGCAGTGTCTCACCATAAAAGCGGCGGTAAGCGCCCATATCGGCAACCCGGGCTTTGATTAAATAATCAAAGTTACCTGATACTAAATAGCACTCCTGTACCTCGGGCAGGGCTTCTGCCGCGAGTCGAAAGCCTTCAAAAATATCCTGGGCTGAACGACTGAGGCGGATTTGCACAAATACCACCAGGGCGGCATCTAGGTATTCAGGGTTGATGATTGCGCAGTAACCACGAATAACCCCCTCTTTTTCGAGTTTTTTGACTCTCTCCATACATGGCGTTGCACTCAAGCCCACCTGGCGGGAAAGGTCGGCATAGGTGCAGCGGCCGTTTTTTTGCAGGACGCGCAATATATTGCGGTCGATAGTGTTTAAGTCCTTGTTGTTTGGCTTCATGCGGTTCGGCCCCCTTATTTTGATTGGCAGAGTGATTGGCTGAATTTAAACAAAATGCAGACGAAAAAACTAGTTTTATCTGGTTAGAATAGATTCTTCCACTGGTTTGGGTTCTGCTTTCGGTTAATGTTCCGGGGCGTGCAATTCGACCCCATACCCGACTACCCGAGCGGAGAAGTAAAATGTTAATTGGTGTGCCAAAAGAAATAAAAAACCATGAATACCGTATAGGCCTTACCCCGGCATCTGTTAAAGAGTTGGTCGTGCAAGGTCATCAGGTAATGATAGAAACTGACGGCGGCGCCGCCATCGGTTTTGAAAATGCGCAATATACTGCTGCCGGTGCTGAAATCGTAGTCACTGCCGCGGAGATTTTCGCCCGTGCGGATATGATCATAAAGGTAAAGGAGCCGCAGCCCGTTGAGTGTAATATGCTGCGGCCCGGTCAAATTTTATACACCTACCTACACTTAGCGCCAGATCCGGCGCAAACTGAATTGCTGCTCAAGTCTGGTGCTATATGCATTGCCTATGAAACGGTGACGGCGGCGGATGGCAGCCTGCCGTTGTTGGCGCCAATGAGTGAAGTCGCAGGGCGTATGTCGGTTCAGGCTGGGGCGCATCACTTAGAAAAGGCCCAGGGTGGCAGAGGGGTGTTGCTGGGCGGAGTACCGGGTGTGGCTCCGGCCAAGGTATTGGTCATCGGTGGTGGTGTGGTCGGTGATAACGCTGCAGCTATGGCGGTGGGTATGGGTGCTGATGTGACTATTATGGACCGCTCATTGCCGCGCTTGCGGCAATTGGACACCGAGTACGAAGGTCATGTTAAGTGTGTTTATTCCACTGTTACGGCGATTGAGGAATATGCGCTTGCAGCCGACCTTGTCATTGGCGCGGTATTGATACCTGGTGCCGCTGCACCCAAATTACTAACAGAAGACGTCATCGCTCGAATGAAAGTGGGCTCGGTGGTGGTAGATGTCGCTATTGATCAGGGCGGCTGCTTTGAAACCTCGAAGGCAACCACACATCAAGAGCCGACTTATGTGGTGGATGGCGTGGTTCATTATTGTGTGGCAAATATGCCTGGCGGTGTGGCACGTACTGCAACTATGGCGCTGAATAACGCTACTCTGCCTTATGCGCTGAGCATCGCAAATAAAGGTGTAAAGGTGGCGCTGGAGCATGATAGCCACCTCAAAGCGGGTTTGAATATTTGTCAGTCTAAGGTGACTTATAAGGCGGTGGCTGAAGTGCTTGGCTATGAGTATGTAGACGCAGGCGACGCCTTGGCGGTTTTATAGGACTGAATTGTGCTAAAAACACCATGAATCTGTGAGAACTTAGCGAAATTTTATCGCCAGCTGCATTTTTAATGCGGCTTTTTTTATGTTTGCGGAAAAGTGGCCGAAATAGAGGTAGAATGCCGACTTTGGCCTAGCCTTGAATTTATTGTTATTTTTAAAATAGAGATTCGCGTGCCTGTTTTCTTTTCCAGCTTATCATTCCGAATGATGTTTATTAGTGTCTTGCTAGCGTTCGCGCTCGGCTTGCTCACGGGTACAGTTCAGCTGTATGTGGACTTTCGTGATGAAGAGGCCCGGGTTGAATCGCTGATTGAGCGCATTGTTGAAAGCTCCAGTCCGCCCGCGGCACGGGCCATTCATACCTTGGATAGAGAGCTGTCGGCCGAGGTAGTCAATGGTATTCTGGCCTATGATTTTATTGAAAAAGTCACCATCTGGGATGAAGTGGGCAAAATCCAAGCCCAGGTCGAGAAGCCAGCTCGGGCCAGCAATACCCGCTGGATCAGTGATTATGCCTCGCAGCTGGATAAGGTCTATCAGGCCAAAATTGAATTCCCTTCCTACGACAGCAACAGCCACGGTATTTTAGAAATTCAAATTGATAGAGACATTGCCTTGGCGGACTTTTATAACCGCTATGTATTGGTTGTCAGCACTAGCTTGCTGCGTACCACAGTGTTAATTCTGACCTTGTTTGCGGTTTTTTATAACATGCTGACCCGGCCCTTGGCGCGGCTGTCGAAGGAAATTAAGTCTATAAACCCAGATTACCCGGGTGAACGACGATTGACGCCGATTAAATATTCGGGCGAGCACGAATTGGCCCAGGTTATTGAAAGCTCCAATAGCCTGTTCGATGCTGTGGACTTATCCCTGGCGAAACGTCGCGCAGTTGAATTGGCGCTGCGTAAAAGTGAAGAGCATGTCCGCCAGATTATTGATAGTTTGCCGGTTTTAGTTGGCGCGAGAAATCGTGAGGGCAATTATATTTTTGCCAACCAGGCGCTGGCAAAATTTTTAGGTGTTGCGGTAGATGAAATGCAGGGCCGCAATATGGCCGACTTCTCCGATTTGTACTTGTCGGATATGCCTCATACCCAGAGCTTGGACTTAAAAGTTATTGAGGCGGGCAGTGGCTTTGAGGTTATCGAAGAGATTTATCTTATTGATGGTCGTTACCGGCATTATCTCCAAACGCATATTATGCCTTTGGACTTCTACGATGAAGTGGTGTCGCTGGCAGTGTCGACCGATATTACTGATCAGCGCCGTGCTCAAGCTAAAATGGAGCATATGGCCTACCATGATTCCCTCACCAACCTACCTAATCGCCTACACCTAGTTGAGCGTTTAAAGCATGAGCTGCGCCGCGCCCAACGGCATAATTATTTTGGTGCCGTGCTGTTTATTGACCTTGATCAGTTTAAAAATATCAATGACTCCCTTGGTCACCCGGTAGGTGATGCGGTGTTAAAAGAGATGGCTATTCGGCTAAATAATTCAGTTCGCCAGGAAGACTTAGTGACCCGTCAAGGTGGCGATGAATTTGTGGTTATTCTGACTGTGTTGGATTCCGATACAGCGGCGGCGGCCATCAAAGCGGGAGAGGTTGCAGAGAAAATTCGACAGCAGCTATCAACCCCGTTTTTTTACGGTGATATGGAGCTGCGGGTGACCTGTAGTATTGGTGTGGTCATTTACCCCGATGAAAAATCAACCGTGCATGAACTGCTTAGTTTTGCCGATACCGCAATGTATCAAGTGAAAGAGCGAGGTCGCGATGCGGTAGAGTTCTTTAATGAAGATATGGCGCACCGAGTTAGCCAGCAATTAGCGATGGAAGGAGATTTGCACCGCGCCATTGACAGCCACCAGTTTGAATTGTATTTCCAGCCCAAGGTGAATACCCATACCGGTACTATTATGGGGGCCGAGGCCCTGTTACGCTGGTTGCACCCGATTAAAGGGATGATTTCGCCAGCGGAGTTTATTCCGGTACTTGAAACCTCTGGCCAAATTATTGAGGTGGGCAATTGGGTGATTCAGCAGGCTTGTGAAAAATTACGTGATTGGCATGCGAAAGATATCTGGGCCGAGGGTATGTCGCTCAGCATAAATATTAGTCCACGCCAATTTCGCAATCGCAGTTTCGTCAATGACGTGGTAGAAATTCTGCATGAAATTAAAATCCCTATGCATACCCTGGATATGGAAATAACCGAAGGCGTGGTGATACAGAGCGTCGAGGAAACCATCAGCACAATGGAAACCTTGGCCAAGCAAGGTATTAGTTTTTCTCTGGATGACTTTGGTACCGGCTATTCGTCGATCAGCTATTTAAAGCGCTTGCCGGTTTCAACTTTGAAAATAGACCAGAGCTTTATTCGGGATATTACTATCGATCGCAGTGACCGGGTCTTGGTGGAGACCATTGTTGCTATGGCCAGGCTGCTGGGCTTGAATGTCGTTGGTGAAGGGGTCGAGGATGCAGAACAATTGGAACTATTGCGCTCCTATGGCTGCCACCAGTATCAAGGGTACTTCTGCAGCAGGCCCTTAACCGAAAAGGATTTTATTGCACTGTTAAAAAAATCAACAAATACTCAGGGCCAGCTAGTTTAGTATAAATTAATTTCTCTTTAGCCTGGTGCGGGCTAGCTACAGCTGCCAGATTTTACTAATGAGGACCGGCACAGCGGTTTCGACCCTTAAAATTCTCGGCCCTAAGGAATAGCTTTTTAGGCCCGCTTGTTGCATTAAATCAACTTCATAATCGATAAAGCCACCTTCGGGGCCGATGGCGACTAAGCTGGGTGCCTGGCAACAGCTGACGCTTTGACTGTTATCGCTGGGGTGAGCAACTAAGGCGCGACGGCCTTTAGCCAGGTCTGCTAATTCATCTTCGACAAAGGGTTTAAACTGCTGGCGTAAATAAACGTTTGGCAGCACGGTGTCTTTGGCTTGCTCTAGTCCCAATACCAGCTCATTCTCGATGGCTTCTTTTTTAAGTAGCGGGCTAGACCAAAAGCTTTTTTCTACCCGACGGCTGTGGATGAGATAAATCTCTTTTATGCCCAGGGCCGCCATATTTTGCAGGCTGCGCTTGAGCATATTGGGGCGGGGCAGGGCCAGTACGACGGTTAAGTCAGTTGCCGCTGGTGGGCTTTGTTCAAGTTCTAGCTGTAAACAGGTGCGCTCTGCATCTTGACTGACAATTAAGCCGCTGCCCATTTGATGGTTAAGCAAGCCGACCGAAATTTTGTCACCGGTTTGGGTGCGTAGAATATCCAGCAAATGTTGATGGCGGCGGCCAGTAAGGTGGGCGTTGCCATCAATTTGAATATCACTGGGGAAAATTAGGCATTGATTCATTGTTACTCGAACCGGTTTTTGGGTGGAATCATCTGTGCTGAAATGGCGCTCTCGGCGCGATTCGAACGCGCGACCTACCGCTTAGGAGGCGGTTGCTCTATCCTGCTGAGCTACGAGAGCGAGCTGCGCATTATAACGATGCAAGTCGAGTAGGCATAGAGTAAACTTGGCCGGTCTCTGAATAAGCTCAAGGCTCCCTGGTTTATTCGAATAGCGTATAATTTTTGTTCTATTAGCCCGGCGTAGGCTGTAGCAAAGTGATATCCATTGTTTATGGAAAAGGTGCCCCTTGAAAGATACCCGTGATTTACTCTTCCCCAGCGATTTCCCCTCGATCCGCCGTGGCCAGCTGCATACACTGCAGTTAAACCTAGGTTATTTATGCAACCTGAGTTGTACCCATTGCCACGTTAATGCCGGACCTAAGCGTACTGAGTTAATGAGTCTTGACACCATCGAGCTGGTATTGGAGTTGGCGCAAAAACGTGATATTCGCTGTATCGATATGACCGGTGGTGCGCCGGAGATGAACCCTCATTTTCGCTATTTGGTTGAGCGTGCCAGCTCAATGGGCATTGAGTTAATCGATCGCTGTAATTTAACCATTTTATTGGAGCCGGGCTATGAAGATTTGGCTGAATTCCTGGCTGCTCACAAGGTTGGTATCTGCGCCTCATTACCTTGTTATACCGAGGCAAACGTAGCTGAACAACGTGGTAAGGGGGTATTTGATGACTCTATTGTCGCGTTAAAAAAACTCAATCAACTCGGCTACGGACGTCAACAGGGCTTAGATTTAGACTTGGTTTACAATCCTAATGGGGCCTTTTTACCGCCGGCTCAGGGGCCATTGGAGGCGGACTATAAGAGAATTTTGGGCCAGCAATTTGATATTTCCTTCGATCACTTGCTGACCATTACCAATATGCCAATCAGCCGATTTGGTGCAGTACTCTATGCCAAAGGTGAGTTTCAAAACTATGTGCAACTGCTAAAAGATAACTTTAAAGCGGATAATTTGGCGGCGTTGATGTGCCGCAACCTCGTCAGTGTTGATTGGCAGGGTTATGTTTATGACTGCGATTTTAATCAGATGTTGGACTTGCCAATGCCGGCCGGGTCGGATGCAGATATAATAGCCGCTACGGCTAAAAAACATTTACGTGATTTGTTGGAGCAAGACCTCAGCGGCAAGACCATCGCTATTGCCGAGCATTGTTATGGTTGTACTGCGGGTCAAGGCAGCAGTTGCAGTGGCGCCCTGTAGTCAATGATTTCGATTATTATCCCAGTTTTTAATGAGGCGGCACAAATTACCGCTCGGCTGCAAGCATTACAAACTTTACGCGAGTGGGGTTGTGAGTTGCTGGTGGTTGATGGCGGCTCTAGTGATAACAGTGTTGAGCTGGCTGAGCCCTGGGCGGACAAGGTTTTGCTTGCCGGTTTAGGCCGAGCCACACAAATGAATATGGGGGCTCAGCACGCTAGCCAAAAATTGCTGTTGTTTTTACATTTGGATACTCAGTTACCAGCTGATCTCAGTAGTCAGCGTGATGTGTTGTTGGCCGCCCAATGGGGTTTCTTTTCTGTTTGTTTTGATTCTCGCAGCCCCGCTATGGCGGTTATCGCCAGTCTGATGAATTTACGTTCGCGCCTAAGTTGGGTCGCTACCGGTGACCAGGCGATATTTATAAATGCAAAATTATTCTCCCGTTTAGGGGGGTATGCGAATATACCCTTGATGGAAGATGTGGAGATATGTAAGCGCTTAAGAAAGCTGTTGCGGCCGACGTTATTGAGCTTAACCGTTCAGACCTCGGCGCGGCGTTGGCAGCAACGGGGTTTGGTTAAAACCGTAGTCAGCATGTGGTATTTACGGTTGTTGTATTTTTGGGGTGCCAGCCCCAAATCCCTGGCCGCTATTTATTATCCGAATCTAAAATTTCCCGAGGCCAAGGCCAGCAATGATAAGTATTGATCAAATTTGCCTGCTGCAATTTGCCAAGCTGCCCCAGTTAGGTAAAGTAAAAACTAGAATGCAGCCGGCATTGAGTCCACAGCAGTCACTCAATTTACATCGGCAGCTGGTTGATTACAGTGCTCAAATATATTCAGCAAGGGGCTTTGCTGGCTATCAATTTTGGTTTGCCGGTGAGCCTGAAACGCCAGAGCAGGCTGCTTGGCTGGATAATTTACAGCAGCGCTATGGTTGTAGTCTACAGCAGCAAGTAGGTGGTGATTTGGGCCAGCGTATGGCTCATGCTGCGAAGCAGGCTCTGGGGCAGTATCAGGCGGTGATCATTGTCGGCAGTGATTGCCCTTTTATTGATGCTGAGAAGTTACAGCAACTGGTGCAACGTTGGCAGCGGCCGATGATGTTTATACCGGCCCTAGACGGCGGTTATGTGTTGATTGCATTGCGCCAGTATACTGACTCGGTATTTACTGATATTCCCTGGGGTGGGCCCGAGGTGATGGAGCGCTCACGGCAGCAACTTCAGCAGCAGGGTTTAGCCTGGGATGAGCTGGATGCGCTGAATGATATTGACGTGCTAGAGGATTTGCCGACGTTGGCGGACATCCCCGAGCTGGCCGAGTTCTCTCGCCTGAGTCGAAGCGCATCCGTTTGAGCCGGAAGCCGGGCTTGGGTCTAAAGTGGACGGGGCGCTTAGGCCTGAACCAATGCGCCGCTGTTGTACTGGCCACTGCTGCGTCCGCCGTCGGCGCCATAAAGCTCAGAACCCTGTGGCTTACCCCGTAATATACTGATTAGGGTTTGCATTGACTGCTGGCTGCGGCCAATGATTTTACCGTTTACTTCGTTGCATAACTGGCATTCGTCGATGGTGTCTTGCAGTGACTGCCAGCGCTCTTTTAGCTCGGCATTGCCAATGTTATCGATTAAATTCTGCCAGGCTTCTTTGCTGGTAGGTTGCTGCAGCTCAGTAAGAAATTCGGCGCGCTGGCTGGAGCCGGCGTCTAGGGTGTTAAGCAAAGAGGTTTTTTCCTCTAATAACTCACGTAGTAATTCATGGTCGCGAGCTTGCAAGGCGTTTTGCTCTTGCTCGAGCAGGTGTAACAGCGCCAAGCCAGTGGCTAAATCTTGCTCTACCAGTTCACAAATTGCAGTAGCTGAGCTGGCCGATAGGGCTGGCTGCAGGGCTTGGGAATTAGTTTGCTGTGACATAGGGTCACTCCTTTAGTTCTCAATAATGCCCCCTAAAAATCCATAAAAGGGCGGTTTTATGGCGTCGCAGCTAGAACGATGCCGATAAGCAGATCAAACGCATCAGGTTTTAGAACAAGCTATCGCTGTTGAGCATTTTTTCAGCAATGCGCTCGGCATTCACTTCAAAGCTGCCTTCGGCAATAGCCTTTTTAATCTCGGCGACCTTTTCATTGTCGATCTCGGGCGCCTTCTCCACATTGGCGGCTAGCTTGCCAAATGCTTTTGCTTGGGGGCTTAAAACCACCTTGTCGGAGCCGTTAGCCAGGCCGCTGGCAGCGGGCTTGGTGGTATCGGCGTTAACCTTTGCCTTGGTTTCAACCGCGGCATTGTCGCGATTGTTAGTATTCTGGCTACTGTTGTTGTAGCCGTTGTTCGTATTGATGACCATGTTAAGCCTCTGATTTTGCTAGCATTTGTCTGTTAAAAGCCCTACCTGATAAGGCTTGCTGAGGGTAAATTGAGAACTTTCCCTGCTAGTGTCATCGGCCGCTTTGTTTAAACCTTTAAGGTTTTTTTGATTCAGCAAGAAAATATTTTTCTTGCTGTGTTTATTGCTATTGGTTTATTCACAGTATCACTTCAACTCTGCCAGGCGCGATGATTCGAGCCTTGACAATGCGGGTGGAGCTATTGTTCTTAACCCGGATTTGATCGCCTATTTTACCGTCGGTGAGGGCGGTTGCTTCTGTGGTTATCTGAGTGTTTCCGAGCATGGCGGCTAAAACTACCTCGTCGCCGCGTTTCACCACTTTGGCGGCGGTGACAAAGTGACTGCGAATGGCCTCACCTTGGGATATTGAGCGCTTTAGTTGCATGCCAACCAGCTGTTGTCTATCACTAAAGGTTCTATCGTTAAGCTTGAATCGACGAACTTGGCTGGCCAGTTGCTCTTTATGGATGATTTGTCCTCTGACCAACGGTTCGGCAGCTACTAAAATTTTGGCATAAGCTAATATGCGAGCACTAACGAATATGGTCCAAGGTTGGCCGCTTTTACAGGCAACTTTGACGGTGTGACGATTATTGAGTTGAGCGTGCTGGGTGCTGTTTAAATGCAGTTCTTGTGTGCATTGTTTAAGGCGTAAGCGAGGGTCCAGATTATTGACCGTGATTTCTATCCGATCAAAATGGTTTTGACCTTTGAATTGTCGCTCTAAATAGGCCTGAACCTGTTGTTGAATAGCGGCGCCGGAATGAAATGGGCTCGCGGGATTGTTATCTGCATGGGTGATTAGCGTAGGCAGATACAGGGCGGCTATACCAATGACTTGAATGATTCTAAGCATGTTGAGGTTCCAGTTAAAGGTTCGTATTTTGCCGCCGCTATTAAAAGCAGGTCTGTATCGCTGTTTAGGTTTGCCGGGAATGTGTCGTTAAAAAATTGACGCTTTCATTGGGTATACCGTAGTAATTAACGCTCTTAGTAATAGCTAAGCAAGGTTTATGCCAGAGCAACCTTGTAATTTAAACTGCTGCAGTGAGTGAAAGTAGTCGCTGCAGGATGGAATTTATTATCGTCAGGATAAAGTAATTATGTCGAAGAATGCTGCGTATCAAGAATCCATTAGCGCTGTCGGAAATACCATCGAGGTATTGTTGTTTCGTCTAAGTGGAAATCAGTTGTACGGAATTAATGTATTTAAGGTTAAAGAAGTTTTGCCTTGCCCGCCGCTTAATAGTATTCCCAATTCTGATGCTTGCATCCCTGGTTGTGCCCATATACGTGGGCAAACCATTCCGGTCATTGATTTGGCGGGTGCCGCAGGCCTGGATTCAATTCAAGATACTGACAATCGGTTTTTGATTGTGACTGAATACAGTCGCTCAATTCAGGGTTTTTTGGTGTATTCGGTTGACCGCATTGTTACCTTGCAGTGGAGTGATTTGTCTAAGGCGCCAGCCGGCGTTGGCGAAGACAATTATTTAACCGCCGTGGCTAAAATTGACGACAATCTCGTTGAAATCATGGATGTGGAAAAGGTTTTAGACGAAGTTAATCCATCGACCCAAGAGCTGCGTGAAGACGAGCTGCCGGCGGAGGTGATGGGAACTGAGCATGAGCGTAAAATCCTTATAATCGATGATTCGGTTGTGGCTCGCAAGCAGATACAGCGAGTCACAGACAAGATGCAACTTGAATCGATACTGCAAATTAATGGCAAAGAGGCATTGGACTATCTGGTCACGCAAGCTGAGGCGGGTGTGGATGTGAATGAGGATATTTACGCCTGTGTCTGTGATATTGAAATGCCGACCATGGATGGCTATACATTTGCTACCAAGGCAAAAGGTGATGACCGCTTTAACGACATCCCTATCTTATTGCACAGTTCGCTAGGCGGCGTTTTAAATGAAGAATTGGTGAAAAAGTCCGGTGCCAATCAGTTCCTGGCTAAGTTTGAACCCAATGAATTGGCCAAGTGGATTAGCGGCCAAGTTATTGCTCGCGGTGGTAAGGTCGCGACCAAAGAATAATTGTTTTAGCCATTATAAGGAAAAGCTATGGGCGTGTTAGAGTCAGCAGCTTTGTCGGTCAGCAGTTCTAATATGGCTGAGTTCGAGTCGTTCCGTCATTTTTTGCAAAAAGAATGTGGTATCTATCTAAGTGATAATAAGCGTTACTTGGTTGATACCCGTGTTCGTCAAATTATGACTAGATACCAATTTTCCACTTTGGAAGAGTTACTGGCTGCGGCTCTTCATGATGCTCAGCTGCGGGTTCAAGTGGTTGACGCCATGACGACTAATGAGACTTATTGGTTTCGCGATCATTACCCTTTTGAGTGGCTGCAAAACTATTTGCACGCGGCTGAGGTACACCGTCCACGGGTGTGGTCGGCGGCCTGCTCGTCGGGCCAGGAACCTTTCAGCCTCAGCATTATTGCCGATGAGTGCGGGGTTAATCTCGATATTGTGGCCACCGATATATCACCCTCGATGCTCGATGTTGCCCGTGCTGGCAGCTACGATAATCTCGCCATGGCAAGAGGCTTGAGCCCGCAGCGAGCTGGAAAGTATTTTACCCAGCTGAATGAAAAATATCAGCAGTTTGCCCCCGATCTGTGCAGCCGAATTGATTTTCGTTCATTAAATTTAATGAATAGTTTCTCTGCCATGGGCAGCTTCGATATTATATTTTGCCGAAATGTACTGATTTATTTCGATACCGACCTCAAGCGCGATATCTTACAGCGTTTACATTGCTGCTTAAAACCTGGCGGCTATTTGTTTTTGGGCGCCTCTGAGGGTATTGCAGGGTTGGCCGAACTCTATGAGATGATTAATTGCCGCCCAGGCATCTGTTACCGAGCTATTTGACCGCGGCATGGGAAAGGCTTTGCCGCTTCGTTCCCCTTGCCGCTTTCCTTCCCTTCTCTGAAAAACATCAAGCCCAGAAAATACCTTTAAAAACAACAGCATAGGCAAATTACAAAAGTTGGCCCAAGGCTTGCTTTATATCTTCTGTCAGCCGAAAACGGCAAATTAGGAGACGGGCAAGTGGCGATCAACTTTCAAGCAGCATTAGGTGTTCACGAATCAGCACTAAAAATTCGCGCCCAGCGTGCGGAAGTGTTGGCGGATAACCTGGCCAATGCCGATACGCCCAATTATAAAGCTCGTGATCTCGATTTTAAATCCATGCTACAGCAGCAAGATCAGGCCCAGAATCGTGGTTTAGAAATGCAAACCAGCAGTGCCGGGCATCGCGATGGTGGTGCCACACTTTTTTCATCGGACCAATTGTTGTACCGCACTCCTCAGGCACCATCGGCCGACGGTAATACCGTTGAGGGCCATGTTGAGCATGCCAAATATATGGAAAACGCGCTGGCGTTTCAGTCCAGCTTTACTTTATTGAACGGTAAGTTTAAAGGCCTAATGACGGCCATACGCGGCGAATAAGGGTAGGAGAATAGTATGTCACTGAGTAATATTTTTAACATCTCCGGGTCTGGCATGAATGCGCAGACAGTACGATTGAATACCACCGCGAGCAATTTGGCCAACGCCCAATCAGCCGCCTCCAGTGCCGACCAGGTTTATCGTGGTCGCCATGCGGTTTTTGCTGCGGTGCAGCAAGATGCCATGAATATTGATTTTGATACTTTGGATGATGGCGTTAACCAAAGTTCGGGGGTACAGGTCTTAGGTATCGTTGAGAGCGATGCGCCATTGCAGCCTCGTTATGAACCGCAACACCCGTTGGCAGATGACAAGGGCTATGTCTATTACCCCAACGTCAATGTCGTAGAAGAGATGAGCAATATGATTTCCGCCTCGCGTTCGTTTCAGGTCAATGTTGAGGTAATGAATTCCGCCAAGCAAATGGTTCAGCGTGTGCTGACCATTGGCCAATAAAGGTAGGGTAGGGTAATGACCAGTACAGTGGCAGAGAATGCCTATTTATCACAGTTTTTGGTGGGCTCGGCTCAGCCAACGACGACCACCACGGATGCCAGCTCCGAGTCGGACGAATCAAAAAATGAGTTGGGTCAGGATGCTTTTCTAGAGCTAATGATTGCGCAAATGAAAAACCAAAGTCCGCTGGATCCGCAGGATAATGGCGAATTTGTGGCTCAGTTGGCACAGTTTAGTAGCGTTGAGTCACTTGATAAGCTGAATAATAATTTTGATAGTTTTAGCAGTAGCTTTTTATCGAATCAGGCTTTGGAGGCTTCATCGCTAGTTGGTCGCAGTGTCACTGTGAATGGCGATAAAGGCGAGCTTGATAGCAGTGGCGTTGTCTCCGGGGTGGCTACAATTCCAGCCTCAAGTACCGATGTAAACATCGAAATATATAACCAGGCTGGTGTCTTGTTGGAAGATATCAGTGTTGGTGGCCAGCCGGCGGGGGAAATGAATTTCCGTTGGAATGGCGAGCAAGTGGAGATTAATGGGGAGTTATTGGAATGGAATTCCGATCGTACCGATATCAGCCAGGGTGTTTATCAGTTCAAGGTGAGCGGCACGATTGATGGAAAAAATGAGCAATATGATACCGCTCTCAGTGCCAATGTTAACAGCGTAACCTTGGGTGTTGGTAGCGCAGTTACTTTGAATTTGAGTGGCTTGGGTGCAGTTTCCATGGCCGATGTAAAACAGATTAATTAAATATTTATAGCGTCGCGACAGCGATCAGCGGGAGAATTTTATGTCAGCATTTAATGTCGGCCTAAGTGGCATCCAGGCCGCAAACACGGATTTGTCCGTCACGGGTAACAATATTGCCAACGCCAGTACTACCGGTTTTAAAAGCTCCCGGGCTGAGTTTGGCGACCTTTATTCCAATATGGTTTTTGGTTCGGCAGTGGCTTCACCAGGTTCGGGAGTCAACGTTCAAGCTATTACCCAGCAGTTCGAGCAGGGCAATATCAGCAATACCGGCAATGTCTTGGATATGGCCATTGAAGGTGAAGGTTTTTTTGTTATTGACCAAGGTGGCGAACAGTTATTTACCCGCTCGGGAAACTTTGGCCTGGATGACGAAGGTTATGTGGTCAACCACAGTGATGCGCGGCTACAGGGCTTTGGTGTTGACAGCAATGGTAACGTCGACGGTGTATTGGGTGATATTGAAATTGATGCAAGCCAACAAGCACCCAAGCAGACCACCGGGGTAGAGTCGGCTCTAAATTTGGATTCCAATGAAGAGGTGATTCGACGCGAGGGCAGTGCTTTTTCTTCTGGTGGTAATGTTGTTGGTGTGCCCCAGCTGGATATCAAAACCAATACCACCTCAGTGGCTTCAGCCGCTGCCGCGGCTTTTCCCGGTGCTGGGTTTGATTTTAGTGCCAACTCAGTCACCTTGGATGTTAGCTTGGCCAATGCTCAATCGGGTAATAATGGCACCGTCAGTGTGGTATTGAATACCGATAATGGCGTGCCGCAGCCGTTAAACAGTTTGTCTGATGCCAAGGCCTTGGCGAATGTTATTAACGCTCAGTTGTCGGCGCCGGTCGCACCGGAAACGGCCATTGATGTCATTGCTGAAGCCGTCGCGGATGGCACCGGTTTTCGGATTGATTTTAAAGCGATTACCTCCGGTGAACCCTCCAACATTACCGTTAACCCGACCGCCAATGGTGCTCAGATAGGATTGGCGGGCAGTATCAGTGATAACTCCGGTCAGGCCTCGGTAGCGAATGGCTATACCTCCCAGTCGATAGATTTTACCGGTTCCGATGGTACTTCGGTGACTTATACCAGTACCGCCAATGCCACTGCCGCAGAAACCGCCTCTGAGCTTAATGCGCTGAGCGGGGTAACGGCAAAGGCCGAGACCAATGCGACTATATTAGGGGGCACAAGCTTTGTTAACGTGGGTAACGACCTGGAGATAGACTTAAATGGCGCCGTCCTAACCGGCAATGATCTGCCGAGTTTGGCTTCGCAAATTAATGCCTTATCGACCACTAGCTTGCCCGGTATGAAAGCTGAGGTTATCAATGGCGACTTGCAGATTACCTCGACCCTAGGCGATGATATTAAGCTAAGTATTAGTGGTGCTACCGCTAGTAACGCTATTACTGTACAGGTTGACCCCAATTCGCCGACCCAGGTACAAACCTTAACCGTGGGCGGCAATGCCACCAGCAATGCGATTGTGGTGGGTGGTACCATCGACGTACAACTACAGGACGGTATTGCTGCCAGTAATTTAACCCCTTCATCCGGTGTATTTGCGCCGTTTGATATCACTTCGGCGACATCGGTGGTGCTTAATCCGTTTGACGCCAATGATACCACCAGCTTTAACCACACGACCTCGGTGAAGATATACGATAGCTTGGGTAACTCGCATATTATGAACCAGTATTTTATTAAGCAAAATTATGACCCGGCCGACCCAACCACCTCGCAGAACCACTGGACCATGGTGGTGCGGATTGATGGCCAGAATGTCGGTGATCCAGATTTATCGTTAGCGGCACCTGAAAATACCCAGCCGACCCTGGCCGAGTTCGATCTCTATTTTACCGAAACAGGTCAAATTAATACCGCTGCCTCGGACACTGTGTTGATCTCAAATTGGACGCCGGTAGATGGTAATGGCCAAGAGATTGGCTCGTTGGGCCCGATTAATGTGTTGCAAGGCGGGGTATCACCTGTACCAGAGCCACCGGCGAGTTCAAACTTTACCGTCGATTTGGCTGGCAGTACTCAGCATGGGAATGACTTCAGTATTAATGCTGCGGACCAAAATGGTTACGCCACCGGTCGCTTGTCAGGTTTGTCGATCGATTCGGAAGGTAATATTTTTGCGCGCTTTAGTAACCAGCAGTCGGTGATACTGGGCCAGGTGGCGCTGGCCAATTTCACCAATGTGCAGGGTTTGCAGCCCCAGGGCGATACCGCCTGGACCGAGACCGCGGATTCAGGCACTCCGGTTATTGGCTCGCCCCAAACTGCGGCCCTGGGTAGCGTAGCCGCGAGCTCCTTGGAAGATTCAAACGTCGATCTGTCGGTCGAATTGGTTGATTTGATTATTGCGCAGCGTAATTATCAGGCCAATGCCAAAACCATCGAAACCGCCAACCAAGTTACCCAAACGATTATCAACCTAAGGTAATTATTTTCCGCCCTTCGATTATTTTATCAATCCCTTCGGCGGTGGCAATTCTTTGCCGCCGCTTTTTCCTCTCTAAAAACCTTTAAACCCCCTGTAACTAAGGGCTGGGCGCTGTTTTTTATTGTTGGCACCGTTATTGCAAATTCATTGCTAAGTTAAAACTAATTCAGCCAAGTGTCGATTGTATGACGCGGCTGAGCAATGGAGACCGCAATGGATAGAGCTTTATATACCGCAATGACTGGGGCCAAAAACAATATGTTGGCCCAGGCCAGTCATGCCAACAACCTCGCCAATGCCAATACCCAGGGCTTCCGTGCTGATTTTGCCCAAGCTCGCAGCATGGCCATCTATGACGGCCCGGGCTTGCCTAGCCGAGTATTTTCTATGGTTGAAAACCCCGGCACAGATTTCCGCCCCGGTGCTGTTCAGGAAACCGGCCGCGAATTGGATATCGCAATAAATGGCGAAGGCTTTTTTGCTGTACAAGCACCCGATGGTACTGAGGCTTATAGCCGCGACGGTGGTTTAAACATTGACGTTAATGGTGTGCTACGTAACAGCAAAGGCCTGCCGGTTGTTGGAACTGGTGGCCCGATTGCGCTACCTCCGGCCGAAAAAATAGAAATAGCCGAAGACGGGACTATTTCTGCGGTGCTATTGGGGCAGGGCGTTGATCAGCCGGTGGTGATTGACAGAATAAAAATGGTTAGCGTTGACAGCCGTACCTTGGAGAAATTTGAGGATGGCTTAATCCGCTTACGCGAAGGCGGCAAGGACGGAGAAGTCATTGCCCCAGATCCGAATATGAAATTAGTTTCCGGATTTTTAGAAACTAGCAATGTTAATACCGTCGATGAGTTCACTAATATGTTGAGTTTATCCCGACAGTATGAAATTCAAATTAAAATGATGACCACGGTAAAAGAAAATTCCGAATCATCGTCACAGCTGTTGCGAATGAGTTAAGGCAAGCACCTTACTCGAGCCCGATGAAATGCAACTAATAGCTTGTTGAAAACAAGCTGAAACGAAACAGGTGATACTATGCACGCCGCACTTTATGTCAGCAAAACCGGTTTAAGCGCGCAGGACAAGCAGCTAACCACTATCTCGAATAACCTATCCAATGCCTCTACTATTGGCTTTAAGCGGGATAGGGCAGTATTTGAAGACTTGCTGTATCAAATTCAGCGCCAGCCCGGCGGCCAGTCAACTCAAGACACCCAGCTACCATCTGGTTTGCAGTTGGGTGTCGGTGTACGAGTTAGTGGCACCACCAAAGAATTTACCGAGGGCAGTTTGCAAGTTACCGACCAGACCTTGGATTTGGCAGTAAACGGCCGCGGCTTTTTCCAGATTTTGCAACCCAATGGAAATATTTCCTATACCCGCAACGGCCAGTTTGGTCTTAACTCCGAAGGCCAGATTGTTAATGTTAATGGCCTACTACTGGAACCGGCGATTACCGTTCCGGAAAATACCAACCGGGTTGAAATAGGCACTGACGGTACTGTTAGCGCCTATAGCGAAGGCAATGCCGCCGGCCAACAAATTGGTTCTATTCAGCTGGTTGATTTTATCAACCCCGCAGGCTTGCAAGGCATTGGCAGCAATCTGTTTTATCAAACTGCATCCAGTGGTGACCCTATTGCCGGCACCCCCGGTGAAAATGGTATGGGTACCACCTTGCAGGGTACTTTGGAAAATTCCAATGTCGATATCGTCGAAGAAATGGTCAATATGATTACCACCCAGCGGGTTTATGAAATGAACTCCAAAGTAGTTTCGACAGCGGACCAAATGCTGCAATTTATTACTCAGAATCTTTAAATAGGTAGCTTATTATGATCGCCTGGGGCCGAATGATAAAAATGTGCGTATTGCTGCTAGCCGGCAACCTACTATCTGCCTGTGTGGTGCAGCAACCCGCGCAGCCAGGTGATCCCCAATATGCGCCCAATTATGAAATTCCCCAGGCGGCACCACAGCGTACGGCCGGTTCTCTATATCAACCAGGTTTGGGCCTGGCCCTATTTGACGATCGCAAGGCCCGTCGAGTCGGGGATATTATTACTATAATTTTGAGCGAAAAAACCTCGGCCACCAAAAAGAACAGTGTCAGTACCAAGAAGGAAGATTCAGTCGATTTTTTGCAAGATGCTGATGCCGGTGGTTTGGGTACAATATTAGGCGGCCGCCTCAGTGCCGGTGGTATCAATCTTCTCACCAGCTTAGACAATAAGCGCGACTTTAGTGGCAGCGGTGATGCTGATCAAAGCAATAGCTTGGATGGACAAATTACCGTTACGGTGGCCCAGGTACACGCCAACGGCAACCTCTCGGTACGCGGCGAAAAATGGATGACTCTTAATAAAGGCGATGAATATATCCGTATTTCCGGGATGATTCGACCCGACGACATCAGTCCGGAAAACACCATAACTTCGACAAAGCTGGCTAACGCAAGAATTACTTACAGCGGTACCGGTAGTTTGGCTCAAGCCAGCGATATGGGTTGGTTGTCACGCTTTTTTAATAGCCCGATTTGGCCTTTTTAGGAGCCTATTATGAAAATTATTATTGTCTTGTTTTGTTTGTGCAGCGCTTTGTTTAGCTTGCCAAGCCAGGCCGACCGAATTAAAGACTTGGCTAATATCGCCGGTGTCAGAAGTAATCAGCTGGTTGGCTATGGTCTGGTTGTTGGTTTAGATGGTAGTGGAGATCAAACCAACCAAACGCCGTTTACCACCCAGTCCTTTTTAAGCATGATGAAACAATTTGGCGTGACGGTACCAGCCGGTGCGCGGGTGCAGCTAAAAAATGTTGCTGCCGTTGCTCTGCATACTGAAATCCCGGCTTTTGCCAAGCCCGGCCAAAGACTGGATATTACCGTGTCTTCCATAGGTAATGCCAAAAGCCTACGGGGTGGTAGCTTATTACTTTCCCCGCTAAAAGGGGTTGACGGAAATATTTATGCCTTGGCTCAGGGTAACTTGGTGGTCGGCGGTTTTGGTGTGGCAGGTGCGGACGGTTCCAAAATCACGGTCAATATCCCTGTGGTCGGTCGCATACCCAACGGCGCTATGGTTGAAAAGGCAGTGCCGAATGATTTTAACAACGGCAAGGCTCTGGTGTTTAACTTGAAACAAGCTGACTTCACCACGGCCAAACGATTGGCAGATAGTATTAACAAATTACTCGGTCCAGATACAGCTAGACCTATGGATGCAGCGTCGATTGAAGTTGATGCACCGATAAATCCCGCTCACAAAGTTAGTTTTTTATCGATGTTGGAAAATATTGAAGTTGAACCCGGGCAGGCGGCCGCCAAGGTGGTGATTAATTCTCGCACCGGCACCATCGTTGTTGGCCAGCATGTAAGGGTTGATCCGGTAGCCATTACTCATGGTAACTTGACCTTAACAGTGTCGGAAACAATCGAAGTCAGTCAACCCAATGGCTTGGCCGAAGGCGCAACGGTAGTGACCCCTAATACCGACTTGGCATTGGAAGAAGAGAATAACCCCATGTTTAAGTTTTCTCCCGGGCCATCATTAGAGGATATTGTTCGTGCGGTTAATAAAGTCGGTACAGCACCAGGAGATCTGATGGCGATTCTTGAAGCCTTAAAGCAAGCTGGTGCGCTCAAAGCTGAACTGGTGGTGATCTAATGGTGACCAATAAACTTTTAGACAGTGCATCGATTAATGTAAACGATGTTAATTCCTTAAACGGCATCAAGGCAATGGGGCGCGATCAAAACCCCGAGTCCATTCGAAAAATTGCCCAGCAGTTTGAATCGATGTTTGTGCAAATGATGATGAAAACCATGCGTCAAAGTAATGAGGTGTTTGGTCAGGATAATTTTCTAAATAGTAGTGAAAATAAAATTTACCAAGATATGCTGGACTCGCAGATGAGTGTCAATCTAAGTTCGGGTAAAGGCATTGGCTTGGCTGATAATTTATATAAGCAACTAATGCAGCAGTACAACCTAGATTGGCAAGAACAAGAGGCCGACACCAATACGGCGGCCGCCAATATTTCAGCCTACCGACCAGAAGAGCCAAAGTTTGATTTTTCATCGGTTCGAAGGGTGGCCGATCGCTTGCCTGAACCGATTCAACAAGCGGTGAATAAAGCGGTCGAGGTCGGCAAGAAAATAGCCGCCGAGGGGATGGAGCATTTTGTTAATGAGTTGGCTCCGTTGGCCAAAAAACTTGCTAGTACCTTGGGCCTGGATGAAAAAGCCCTGGTGGCCCAGGCTGCCCTAGAAACCGGTTGGGGCAAATATATTATCGAGGACGCGGCGGGCAATAGCAGCCACAATCTTTTTAATATAAAAGCAAAAACCGGAGATGCTGCAATTGCGGTTGAAACTACGGAGTATCGCAGTGGCTTGCCACTGAAGGAACGTGCCGAATTTAAGCGCTACGCTGACTTTGAGCAGAGCTTTGCCGATTATGGTCGTTTAATCTCTGGCTCCGAGCGCTATCAAACGGCGCTGGCCCAGGGCAAAGATCCAGAGGCCTATGTGGAGCAGTTACAGCAGGCTGGTTATGCTACTGATCCTAATTATGCAAAGAAAATAAAATCCATTTTACACAGCGCTGATTTCCAGCGTTTATGGCAGTAGGGCATAGCGATGAGTAGCAGTCTAATTGATATTGCACGTACCGGCCTACAGGTCAGCCAGTACCAGCTAAGCACCACCGGTAATAATATCAGTAACGCCAATACCCCGGGATATAGCCGGCAGCAGGTAAGCGTTACTACCCAGGCTGAATCCAGTACCGGCGGCGGCTATTTAGGATCGGGCGCGCAGGCGGTCAATGTCGAGCGTATTGCCAATCAATTTGTCACCGAGCAAGTTTGGTCAAATAGCTCCGCCTATAATCAAGTTGACCTTTACAGCACTAAACTATCCCAGTTAGATAATTTGTTGGCGACCGAAAGCAGTGGTTTGTCTACTACCTTCAACGACTTCTATTCGTCCATGGCCACTGCAGCCGATGACCCATCGTCGCTGCCCGCGCGCGAGTCGGTGTTGTCTCAACTTAACATTATGACTCAGCGTTTTAATAGTTTGGACACCACCATTGAAAGTATGTATCAGACCATGGACGCTGAACTGAGCAGTTTTAGCGAGCAGATAAATATCCTGTCCAATGGCATCGCCACGCTAAATCAGCAGATTCAAGAAAATACCCAATCTGGATCAGTACCTAACTCGCTCTTGGACCAGCGCGATGAAATGGTCCGCGCGCTGTCAGAATTGGTCACAGTCAATGCGGTTTCGCAAGGCGATGGCTCAATTAATGTGTATATTGGCAATGGCCAGGGCCTGGTAGTAGGCGGCAGCGTTAATAGTTTGAGCGTGGTCGCCGGGCAAGCTGGTAGCGACAGCGCTGAACTGGTATTTGATAATGGTCACAACCAAAGTGTTGTCACCGAGGATATTACCGGCGGTAAAATAGGCGGCCTGCTCGATTACAGAAAAAATGTTTTAGATCCAGTGCGTAACCAGCTAGGCCAATTAGCGATTACTTTTGCTGATACCATGAATACTGTGCAAGCCGGTGGCCTGGATTTAAGTGGTCATTATGGCGGTGATATCTTTGTCGACATTAATGATCGCAGTGCAACCTTGGCTCGGGTAGCTTATGGCAGTCAAAATGCCAGCCCGCGAGACAGGGTGGTCAGTGTTGAAATTACCGACACTGATTTTCTCACAGCGGAAGACTTTAGCCTTAAGCTTAATGGCGCCAGGCCAGACACCTATGAACTGAGCAGCAGTGACGGCACGATTTTACAAACCGGCAGCTTATCCGAACAGCGGCCGTTCGAAATAAATTATCAAGGTATTCGGATAAATTTGGAATCCGGTAATTTTTCCCAGGGTGATGAGTTTTCCATCATGCCAGTTCGTACCGGTGCAGAAGATATTATATTAACCGGTTTGAAAGCCGAAAGCCTGGCTTTTGCCCAGCCGGTGGTGACGGCAACCGGCGATAGTAATATCGGCACTGGGGCGGTCTCCAAGGGCGAAGTCATCGGTGTTGTTGATCCAATTACTGGCGAGCGCCTACCGGCGTTTGCTAATGAAGGCGAACTCGGGCCGCCGCTGCTGGTGCGCTTCACTTCGGAAACCACCTATGACGTATTGGATAATACTGACCCGGCTAATCCAAAAAGTTTAAGTCCACCGCTGGAAAACCTTAGTTTCAGCCCCGGCCAAACTAATCAGATTTTACCCGGTGATAGCGGTCAAACCATTGTTGTCAGTGACGGCTACAACGCCGGCCGGATTCCCAGCCACTATGAAATTCTTAACGGTAGCGTCGGTACCGAAGCTCCTAGCGCGATAGCGGAAGAACAACTGACCCTTAGCCTAACGCTGGCCAACGGCATTCAGCAAAACAGCGCAATTACCATTCCCGCTGGCGCCAGCGCCAGTGAGGCGGCCTACCTTCTTAGCCAAAGCCCTGGCATTAGCGCGACGGCTAGTAGTTATACGGAGTTCGCGGTCACCGATGATGGCCTGGGTGAGAGTTTCGAATTCATTCTAAATGGCAAGCAGCTGACCTTGGCTCAAACAGATAGCTTAGGCCCTCTGCCCAGCCCCATGAGCAATGACTATTTGGCCGCAGCGATTAACCATGATGGCAATTTACAGGCGCAGGGAATTAGGGCCGTCAGTGATGGTAATTCAGTTAAGGTGTATTCCAGCCTAGGCGCCGATTTGAAGTTTCAAGTGCAAGGCGATAGCGCTACCGATTATGTTGAGTTTAAGGGCGTTGAGCCGGCGAGTGCTATCGGAATTGTCGATTTAAATTCGGGGGTCAATCTCAATCTTGGTGGTCCCAATTCATTTACTATCGATGTATTTGATGGCCCTGGTGGGGTTAGCCAGCCACGTTCAATTGAGTTGGAAGGCAGCTTTTCCGATCCGGCTCTATTGGTTCAGCACATTCAGCAACAAATTGATAAGGCCTATGGGGTCGCCGGCCAAGTAGTCGTTTCTCAAAGTGCAGATGGTAGTCTGCGTTTGGACTCGGCTGACTCTGATCTAAATGCCAAAATCCGTATCACCGGCCCGTTAGGTTCTGATCCGCTCGGTCTAACTGAGATGGTCGCCAAGGGTACGATCAGGCCCGCTGATATATTAACCGTTGACGGTGCGGGTATTGGCACCGATGTTAATGCAATTACGATAGCCGGTAGCTTGTCGCTAACCTTAGATGAGGGCTACAGTCTTAGCAGCAACGCCGCTGCCCAGGGTAATTATTTTAGTAAAACACCAGAGTCACAATCAGCCTACCTTGGCTACGCCATCTCTATTGACGGCAACCCCGGAGTCGGCGATGAATTTTATGTGAATTTTAACGATGCAGCCAGCGGTGATAATCGCAATGCTCAAGCCGTGCTAGATACTCGATTGGCGGCAACCGTCGGTGCTAGCGCGTCATTTTCCAACGCCTATAATCAACTGGTTGAGAGGGTTGCCAGTGACACTTATGAGGCCAGCAGTAACCGCAGTGCCGCGGCTGTGGTGTTGGCGCAGTCGGTCGATCAGCGTAATAGTATTTCTGCGGTAAGTTTGGACGAGGAGGCCGCTAACTTAATTAAATTTGAACAGCTGTTTCAAGCGTCGTCTCAGGTAATCAGTGTCGCCCGACAACTGTTTGATACCCTTTTAGGCTTAAGTAATTAAGCCACAATATTTTATAGGTGAACGCCATGCGGCTGTCTTCGATACAAACATTTAACCAGGGCGTTAACCAAATGCTGGACTTAAACCGGCAGGTATCAGAAACTCAAAATCAGATATCTTCGGGTACCCGAATAACCAAACCTTCAGATGACCCTGTAGCGGCCTCGCGCTTAATGAGTCTTACCGACGATTTGGCTGCACGTGACCAGTACCAAAAAGATATTAATTTGATGCGTAACCGCGTCAATGAAGAAGAAACAGTGCTGTCCAGTGTTAACGATTTGTTAATTCGAGTCAGGGAGCTGACTACTCAGGCGGGTAACGGCGCCTTAACTCTAGACGACAGAGGCAGCATCGCCGCTGAGATTAAGCAAAAGCTGCAGCAACTTGAAGATATGGTTAATACCCAAGACGCCAGCGGAGATTATATATTTGGCGGCTACAAGACCAGTACCCCGCCATTTACTGATACCGGCAACCAAAACTACCGCTATGTCGGGGACGAGGGGCAGCGGTTTGTGCGTATTTCAAATACCGTGAGTTTACCAGCAAGTGATTCCGGCAAGGATATTTTCGTCGATATCCCCAGCGCCAATAACACTTTTACGACCAAGGCCAGTGGCAGCAACACCGCAGAGCCGCCGGCATCGATATCGGTGGGTCTGGTAACCGATCAAGAGGCCTATGATGAGTTCTACCCGGATGATTTGATTATTGAATTTCAGCATCCGGATGAACGTACATTACTAGGCAGCCCAAGCCAGGCCAATTTTAATATATATTCGAAGTCCGATGGGCGTTTGTTGCAGGGCAATGTACCCTATGTTTCCGGGGCGCCTATCTCGGTTAATGGAGTGCAATTTAATATTGAGGGCAAGCCGAATATTGGTGATAGCTTTACTATTGAATCCTCTCAAAACCAAGACATGCTGACGACTATCAGTCGCTTGTACTCAGGCTTAACCCAGCTTGGATCTAGTGATGAAGATACTGCAGCCTATAATCAATTAATCGCCGATAGCTTGGTTAATTTACAGGCTGCCGAAGAGAGTGTATTAACTACCCGGGCCGAAATTGGTGCACGGTTAAATACCCTGGACAGTACCGAGTCTCTGCACGATGATTTAGAGCTGGTGTCTTTACAGTTACAATCCGATTTGCGTGATTTAGATTTTGCCGAAGCCACCAGCCGCCTTAGTTTCGAAACCTTTGTATTGGAAGCGGCGCAGCAAAGCTACGTCAAGGTTGCGCAGTTATCGTTATTTAACAGCCTGTAATGCAGTTTTTCTGGACCGCTGCCCAATACTTGGCGAGTCTGTTATTCCAGCGCATAACACGATAGGCCAGTACCAGCAGGTGAGGCAATTGGTTTTATTCAGCGCCGCAATTATACGCCTGTGCTTTATCCTTATGGGGTGTAGGGCTAGAATACATACCATCCCTTAACCTTCCCATCTACCAAGACCATCACCGGCGAAGTACATTGGCATGGTTATAATTTTGCTTGGCCATTCTTTATTTCGGCCTTCTCATATGAGAGTATTGGCTGGTGTAAATTAATTAAGCAAAATACCATGACAGACGACCTCCCCGAGGAAAAAGTTTCCTCGTTAATATTGCATCACTTTTTACCTTATCGCATGGTCAACTTGGCTAAGCGCGTCAGCGATACCTATTCCTGGGTCTATAGCCAAGAGTTTGGCCTGAGTATTCCCGAGTGGCGGATACTGGCTCGGCTTGGTGAGCAGCCGGGTTTAAGTTCTAAAGATATCGGTTCGATTACCTTTATGGACAAATCCAAAGTCTCTCGCGGGGTCAAATTATTAGAGACTAAGGGTCTTTTGGATAAAACCCAGGACGCCCGCGATAACCGAATATATTACCTGGCGCTGAGTGAGCAGGGCACCCGTTTATACCAAAAAATTGTGCCCACCGCGCTAAACTGGGAGGCCAGCTTATTGGCGGGGCTTGATGTGGCGGAGTATCGAGACTTGATGCGCATCATGGAAAAACTGGATAAGCGTCTGGACAATATGGATTCAGCGCCCGAAGATTAAAAACGCTAGGGCAAGCCCGTAAAAACTGTTCAAGCGCAGATGGCGGTGAACTTGAACAGCATGCTTCAATGCCTTAAGCCAAGCGCTCAAGGTTTATACAAAGCAAAACCCTGCTTCATCAATGCCCATTAAACTTTCTGCCCCAGCTAGGGCTGCTTCTTTGTGGCTCAACGTTCGTGGCAATATTCGTTGATAATAGAACTTCGCGGTTTCTAATTTGGCCTGGTAAAAGCCATCGCTGTCTTGATCGACCTTGGGTTCGGCAAGGCGCGCGGCTTTTAACCAAAAATAGGCCAGCATGACATAGCCCGAATACATCAAATAATCCACTGAAGCGGCACCCACCTCATCAGCATTAACCATTGCCTTTGCGCCAATCTGGCCGGTTAACTCTAGCCATTGCTGACACAGTTGATCAAGCTGCTGGGCCATAGCTGTTAACGCTTCGCTGAAGTCAGTATGACAAAAGGCCTGGATATCGTCGGTAGTGAGCTTGAGTATTTCACCGCCACTGCCGAGGACTTTACGACCCAATAAGTCGAGTGCTTGAATCCCGGTGGTGCCTTCGTATAAGGTGGCAATGCGGGCGTCACGATAATTTTGTTCCATCCCTGATTCACGAATAAATCCGTGACCGCCGTAACATTGAATACCTAGGCTGGCCGCTTCTAACCCCAGTTCAGTTAAAAATGCTTTGCCGATTGGAGTGGTGAAGGATAACTTGGCCTCGGCGCGTTGTCGCTGAGCCTCATCGCTGCCACGCTCGGCAATATCCAAAGTCTGAGCCATATAATGCACCATCATCCGGCCACCTTCGGCAATTGCTTTTTGGGTTAATAGCATGCGGCGGACATCGGGATGGACAATAATTGGGTCGGCTTCGCCGCTGGGATTTTTGACGCCGCTGATGGATCGCATTTGCAATCGTTCGCGGGCATAGCGCTGGGACTTTTGTAAAGCTAGTTCGGCGTGACCAACGCCTTGGTTGGCGGTGCCTAGGCGCATGGTGTTCATAAAGGTAAACATACAGTTAAGTCCTTTGTTGGCTTCACCGAGCAGATAACCCCTGGCCTTATCGAAGTTCATTACGCAGGTCGGGCTGCCATGGATGCCCATTTTTGATTCAATCGAACCACAGCTAACGCCATTGTGCTGCAGTAACTCGCCGGCGCTATTGGTGTTGATTTTAGGCACAATAAACAATGAAATACCTTTGCTGCCTGCCGGCGCGCCGGGTAAGCGAGCCAGTACAATATGTATGATATTGTCGGTAAAATCATGCTCCCCATAGGTTATAAATATTTTGCTGCCGCTGATGGCATAGCTGCCGTCGTCCTGGGGTTCGGCTTTGCTGCGCAAAAGGCCCAGGTCGGTGCCACAATGCGCCTCGGTCAAACACATGGTGGCGGTCCATTGGCCGGCAATAATGCGGCTGAGGTAAAGTTGTTTTTGCGCTTCGCTGCCAAAGGCCAATAAGGTATTGGCCGCGCCTAAACACAAAGCTGAGCACAGCGACCAGGCCAGGCAGCCACCGACCCGAGATTCACCGTCGATGATGCCAAGTGATTTGGGTAATCCTTGGCCGCCGTAGGCGCTATCGCTGGCCAGCCCCTGCCAACCCATGTCGGCATATTGCTTAAATGCCTCCTTAAAACCCGCCGGTGTTGTGACTCCGGCTTGGCTCCAATGGCAGCCTTGCTCATCACCGCTGGCATTGATAGGAACCAAGGTTTCATTGGAGAACTTGGCACCCTGGTCAAGAATGGTTTTAAACAATTCCTCGTTGATGTCTTCGCAACCAGATAGCTGCTGATAATGTGATACATAGTCGAATACTTCGAGAGCGCTAAAATGAATTTCACGTAGGGGAGTTTTGTAGTTGTACATTTTTTGTTCTTCTGGCTGCGTAGGACGTCGTGCTACGCTAAAATTATATCTGAGCGCTGTCAAGATAAAGTACGCGGCCGGCTGAATTTGGCACTCCAGGCTGGAATTATGGCGAAATATGATTTGTTAAGGTGCTGGGTGGTAATCGCCAGCTATCTGTCCGTCTAGGCAGTATACTAAGCACCAAGGTAATTATTTGGTGCTAATTTGAACAGCCATAGCAGATGCTGAGGAAGCGCTAAGCTGAGTAAGCAAAAATAGTTAAGCTCAATCAATCATTATTACAGTGTAAAAGGACAGCCACCACCATGAATTGGAAGCAGTTAGTTGCCGTTATTGTAGTGTTTAATTTGGCCGCATGTACGCCGGAACCTGGGGCTGACAATAGTTCTGGGCGCGAACAGGCGTTTGATTTGCAGCAGATTAAAACCGATTATAAAGCTAAGCCGCTGCAAATTCTGGATGTCTCCGAGCGCCAGCATAAGGGCCGTAATTCAATTGCGGTGACCTTGTCAGTACCGCTAAACCCGGCCCAAAATCATCAAAAATATTTTTCGATTAGCACCATCAAGGGATCTCAAATCGATGGCAGTTGGCAGGTCTCGAAATCGGGCAAACGGATTTTATTTAGCAATATAGAGCCTAATAGTAAATACAAAATCGGTATTGAAGCCGGTTTAAGCGCGGCTACAGGCGCGGTGTTGGCCCAGTCTTACCAGGCTGAAATTAGCAGTCGTGATTTACCAGCATCATTAAACTTTGATACCAAGGGTGTGTTTCTCAGCCAGGGTTTAGGCAAAGGTGTGCCGATTAGCGCGGTTAATATTAACCAGGCGACGATAAATTATTATCGTATCGATAAGAAGGAGATGCCGACTTTTTTACAGGATGTGCAGCACTACCGTGATTATTATTGGGAAATTGATCAGCTATTACACAAGGGCGAGTTGGTTTACACCGGGCGCTATGATTTAAAGGCGGAAAAAAATACTCGAATTCAACGCAGCATCGATACTCGCGGTGTTAAGCAGCTAAACCAGCCTGGTTTGTATCTGGCAGTAATGACCGCCGCTGGCGCCTATGATAACAAACAATTATTGTGGTTTGCGGTCACTGATTTAGGCCTGCATGCCCGCTATTATCAAAATAGCTTGGATGTATATATTGCGTCTTTGGCCACGGGCAAGGCATTGGCGGGTATTGATATTGGCTTGATTGATAAAGACGGACAAATATTACAGCAGCTAAAAACCGGGGCCGAAGGCAAGGCGAATTTCCAGGGCGATTTTAGCAAAGTTGCTTTGATCACCGCCCAACAGGATAGCCAGTTTAGCGTTATCGAAAACCGCCAAGCAGCTTTGGACCTGTCGGAGTTCGATTTGGGCCAGCGGCCTCAGCTAGCACAAGAATTATTTATTTATAGCCCCAGAGATTTATACCGCCCCGGCGAGTTGATTCATTTTAACGCTCTGTTGCGTGATGGCGATGGCCGGTCCATCAGCGCCCAGCCGCTGCAGGCCGAATTGCATCGCCCGGATGGTTCGGTAATTAAAACATTTACCTGGTTTTCGCAGCAGGCTGCGTATTTTCATAAAGCTTGGCAGTTGCCCAGCAATGCGCCATTGGGAAATTGGCAGTTGGTGGTAAAAGGCGTGTTGAAACAGCCGGTTAGCTTTAAATTTAAAGTTGAAGAATTTTTACCGGAGCGAATGAAGCTCAGCTTTAATAATGAAAAAACACGATTGCTGTTGTCTGACCCGCAGCAGGCGTTGCAGCTGCCAGTGTTGGGCGAGTATTTATACGGCGCGCCGGCGGCGGCAAATCGCCTCAGCAGCTCCGTCAATATCAGCATGTGGCGCCAGCCTTTGGCCCAGCACAAACTGTATATCTTTGGTGATGAAAAGGATCAAAACCTGGCGGAATATTTTGAGTTGGAAGATATTCAGCTCGACGCTCAAGGGCAGGGCTTGGTTAAGCTTAATAGCCGTTGGCGTGCCAGCCAATCACCCTTAAAACTGAATGTTATCAGCAGTCTGTATGAGGCCGGTGGTCGCCCGGTTAACCGAGCCTATGCCAGTTTGGTTTGGCCAAAACCTTATTTGCTGGGTATACGGCCAGAGTTTACCGATCAGCAAGGCAAAGGTAATGCCCCGGAAAACAGCCGGGTAAATTTTGACTTTATCAAAACTAATAGCCTGGGCGAGCTTGCTGCGGCGGAGCTACAGGTCAAGTTGGTGCGCTTAGATCGGCAGTATTTTTGGGTGCATAGCCGTGACCAAGGTTGGCATTACCAGTGGAGCGAAAAAGATTATGTGGTTGAAGAGCACACCATTCGCACCGACGCCAATAGCCAGGCCAAGCTGCAACTGCCGCTGGAATATGGTCGCTACCGAATTGAAGTGCGCGACAATAATGACAAGTTAAGCAGTAGCTTTAGTTTTTTTTCCGGTCAAGATTGGTATAGCCGTTGGCAAGACAACCAACAGGGTAGTGCGGCAGCACGCCCGGACCGGGTTAAGTTGGCATTGGACCAAGCCAGCTATAAAGCCGGTGATACTGCCAAGCTTAGCATTGTACCGCCGCAGGCAGGCGAAGCCTTGATTCTGGTTGAAGACGATGAGCTGCTATGGCTTAAGCGGCTACATATACCGGCTTCTGGCGCCAGCGTCGACATTCCAGTGAGCGCGCAATGGCGGCAACATAATAGCTATATTTCTGTGGTGCTATTACGCCCGGGGGATAACCGCAAAGCCATTACACCTAAGCGCAGTTTCGGCTTGCTACATTTGCCGCTCGATCGAAGCAATCGTCGCCTTAGTGTTGAGCTGCAAGCACCGGAAAAAATTGAGCCTGAGAAAACCCTGGATATTCGACTTAAGTTGGCAAATGCAAAAGGTAAAACCTTTGTCACCGTGGCAGCGGTGGATGTTGGCGTGTTGAATATTTCTAACTTCAAGACTCCAGACCCCTACGAGGGATTTTTTGGTCAGCGTCGTTATGATGTTGAAGCCAAGGATATCTATCACCAGCTGATCGAAGTTAGTGATGCACCTAAGGCCATATTACGTTTTGGCGGTGATGCGGACTTATCTCGCGGTGGTGAAAAAGCTCAGTCAGAGGTGCAAATTGTATCGCTGTTCAGTGGTTTGGTTGAAGTCGAGCAGGGCGAGGCCCTGGTACAATTGCAGCTGCCGGACTTTAACGGTCGCCTGCGTTTGATGGCGTTGGCATTTGATAACGACAGTTACGGCAGTGCAGAAAAGAATGTCACCGTAGCGGCGCCGGTGGTAACACAGATATCCATGCCCCGTTTTTTGGCCTACGGGGATAAGGCTGAAATTGCCCTGGATATTCATAACCTTAGTGGTGCCACACAGGAGCTTAAATTAAATTTGCAGGTGGCAGGCCCACTTAAACTGATTGGCAACAAGGGTGCTGTAGTACTGCAGGACCAACAAAAGCGCACTCTGCGTTTTCAGGTCGAAGCCGAGGCTATGTTGGGCCAAGCTCAGATCAAATTGAGCTTTAGTAGCGAGACGCTGAAGGAGGTGCAGCGGCAGTGGTCGATTAATTTACGTCCGCCTTATCCTGCGCAGCTGATTAACAAGCATAAACTACTAAGCCAAGGTGATAGCTTTCAGCTACAAGCCAAGGATATTGCCAGCCTCATCCCCAATACGGTTGAGGCAATGTTGTCAGTTAGCGCCAACGCCGACCTAAAGCTCAACCAACAGCTGAATAATTTGCTGCAATACCCCTATGGTTGTTTGGAGCAGACTAGCAGTCGCGCTTTCCCGCTGCTGTTTGCCAGCAAGGAAAACCAACAGCGCTTCGGTCTTAAATCAATTGATTCCGCCAAACGGGTGCAGATGATCGCCGCCGGCATCGACCGCATCGCCTCAATGCAGTTAAATAACGGTGGCTATGGGCTGTGGAGTAATGACAGCAACGAAGAGCATTGGCTGACCGCCTATGTTGCTGACTTTTTAATTAGCGCTAGGGATATGGGCCACGATGTACCCAAGCCTCTGCTGGACAAAACGCTACAGCGGTTGCAGCGCTACCTGAATGCCAGTGGCAGTTTATACGCTGAGCGCTGGAGCCAAAATCGCAGTCATTATCGCTTTGCCTATAAAGCTTATGCGGCTTATGTATTGTCTCGGGTCAAACAGGCTCAGCTCGGTAGTTTGCGGCGGCTCTACGATCAGGATTTGTTAAAAGCCAAATCAGGCCTGCCACAGATGCATATAGGCCTGGCCCTGATCAATATGGGCGATGCCAAGCGCGGCCAAGCAGCATTGGCGTCGGCTCTTGTTACCAAGCTACAGTCGCGCAGCTATCTGGGTGACTACGGCAGTCCAGTGCGAGATATGGCGTTGATGGTACAGCTGTTAATGGAAAATCAGTTGCTGCAGAAAGAGGCCGTGGCGATGAGTTTTCAGTTGGCTGAGTTGATCGCAGATAAGCAGTGGTTGAGTACCCAAGAGCGCAATGCTTTGTTTCTGGCTGGCATTGCGTTGGAAAAAAATCAAGGGCCTTCCTGGCAGGCGGAGTTGTTATTAGGTGCCAGCCGTCAATCGCTACAACAGGCCAGTAGTTATCGTAAAACCTTAACCGCAGCAGATATACAGGCAAAAACCCAGTTGCGGCTTCAATCTAAGCAACCTTTGTACGCCAGTGCATTAATCCGTGGTTATAGCGAAACCGCGCCCAAGCCAGTGACGGCGGGGTTTAGTATTCAACGTCGCTGGTATACCAGCCGTGGTGAGCCCGTTAATTTGCAACAGGCCAAGGTAGGCGACTTATATATTGTACGTTTATCTATCAAGGCGGATAAGCGTAGCCCAGATGCTTTATTGGTAGATTTATTGCCCGCTGGTTTTGAATTGGAAAATCAAAATCTAGAGCACGCCATTAAGCTGGACGATTTCCGTATCGACGGTAAGAGCTTTATGGAACTGGGTCGTTATACCGATACCAAGTTTATTGAATATCGCGATGACCGTTTTGTCGCGGCGCTCAATATGGGGCCGTACCGTGAAGCCAATGTGTTTTATTTACTGCGCGCAGTAACACCCGGCAGCTATACCTTGCCGCCCAGCATGGTTGAGGATATGTATCGACCTGCTCGTTTTGGTATTGGCCAATCGGGACGGGTTTCGGTGAGCCAATAATTGCGGGCATGCTTAATTTATTAAAAGTGCTAAAGCAGTATTGCCTGCTCGTCATAGTGCTGCTGCTGTTATTGATACTGAGCTTGGCCGACACCTTGTACCCGCTGGTTTTACCCGAGCAAAATAAACTTTTTGCTCGGGTTGTGGTGGATGATTTAAATCGACCTTTACGTACCTTCGCCGATGACAAGGGTGTATGGCGTTACCCGGTTCGCTTACATCAGGTCTCGCCTTTGTATATTGAGGCGCTACTAACTTATGAGGATCGTTGGTTCTGGCAGCACCCGGGTTTTAATCCCGTTGCCATTGTTCGGGCAGCCCTGATAAACCTTCGCAACGGGCGGGTCGTCGCCGGCGGATCCACCATTACCATGCAGGTAGCGCGGCTGCTGCATCCGCATAAAAAAAGTTTTACTGGTAAATTACAGCAACTACTGCGTAGCTTGCAGTTGGAGTGGCATCTCGATAAAACACAGATTCTTGAGCTGTATTTAAATATCGCTCCTTTTGGTGGTACCACCGAAGGTGTGCAAGCGGCTAGTTTTAGCTATCTGAATAAATCTTCTCTGCGCCTTAGCCATGCCGAAGCCGCCTTGTTGGCGGTATTACCCCAGGCCCCCAGTCGTTATCGACCCGACCTCCACCCTCAGGCGGCTGTCGCCGCGCGTGACAAGGTGTTGCAGCGAATGTTGGACTTGTCCGTCTGGAGCGCTGAAGATATCGCTGGCGCCAAACAGGAAGCGGTTTATAGCCAAGGCTGGCAGCGGCACAGTTTTGCACCCTTATTATCTCGTCGATTGTTAAAAAATAGCGATGGCCAGGCTGCCATTTACACCACTATCGATGGTGATTTACAGCAAAATCTGGAGGAGTACCTACGTAATACCATACCGGGATTGCCGCCAAAAAGTTCGGCGGCAATCTTGGTGGTAGAAAACAAAACCGCGGCGGTAAAGGCCTATTTAGGCTCGGCAGACTTTAACGATAGCCAACGGTTTGCCCATGTCGATATGGTGCAGGCGATCCGCTCGCCGGGCTCAACTTTAAAGCCGCTGTTGTTTTCATTATCTTTGGACGCCGGTCTTATCCATTCCCATTCTTTAATGGTCGATGTGCCCAGAAGCTGGGGCAGCTATCGGCCGGGAAATTTTAGTGGCGGTTTTGCGGGACCCGTTGCTGCGGCAGACGCTTTACAGCGTTCGCTGAATATACCCTTTGTCGATTTATTGGAGCGCTATGGTCCGGGTAAATTCCATTCTAAATTAGCCGGCGCCGGGCTGCCTTTGCGTTTGCCGGGTGGCAAGCCAAATTTAGCCATGATACTCGGTGGTACAGGTACTTCGTTGGAGCAGTTGGTGACTGCTTATCGCGCCATGGCTATGGCGGGTAAAACTCGGCCCTTGGCTTTTACCCAGCAGCAACTCAAGGCAGCTCGAGCTGAACGCTATCTAATGTCTGCCGGTAGCGCTTGGATTACTCAGCAGGTACTTGCCGGGGTGGCAAGACCAGACGCGATTCACACTCTGGCGGCGCAGCAAAGCCAGCAGGGCTTGGCTTGGAAAACCGGCACCAGTTACGGCTTTCGTGATGTGTGGGCGATAGGTTTTAGCCCCGAATACACGATTGGCGTCTGGCTTGGCCGCCCCGATGGGACGCCGATGCCGGGCCATAGTGGGCGCAAGACGGCCGGGCCCATATTATTTGCTGTGGCAGATCATTTACGCCTGCGGCCTAAATCGAAACCCATGCCAGAATCCGTCAGCCAGCAAACTATATGCTGGCCGCTGGGGGTTAAAACCGTCAACCCTAAGCATTGCTATCGTCGCCACCAAGCCTGGATATTGGATCAGGTTATACCCTATACCTGGCACGGAGCCGACGCTGATAACTGGCAGGCCCTAGCGGCTAAGATACTGATTGATAGGGCCAGCGGCCAGCGGCTTAACGCCTCATGTACCGATTCATTTAAAGTTGTTGAGCAGGAATTGGTTTATTGGCCAAGGGTGCTAGAGCCGTGGGTTAAGGCTGAGCAGAGGCGGGGGCGTTTATTACCGCCGCTGCACCATAATTGCCAGCGCTTTAATAGTCCAGCGGTGGCCAAGCTCAACATTATTGGTATCAGCAATGGGGCGAAATTTTATTCTCCTGCAGCGGACAAAAGCCCCAAGCTTAGCCTGCAGGCTATTGGCGGTATTGGGCGTTATCATTGGTATATTAACGGCAAGCGTATCTATAGCGGTCGAGCTATAGTCAGCCATCGTTTAAACAAGAAAGGCTTAGTTCAAATAGCGGTAGTGGATGCTGAAGGGAATGTTGATCAGCGGCAAATAGTGGTGCTGTGACATCAGCGCCGATTGTATAGTAAAAGATTATGGTAGTGCCGGTGATCGGCCCTAGAGTGGATGAATTTTCTTTTGCCAAAGATGGTATTGACCAGGCAGCACGGTGCGCAATTTACGCACCGTGCTGCCTGCCTCGCCAAAGTTTCATACTTTAAATGTTGAAATTTCTTTATTCAGCTCAATAGCCAAGCATCGTATTTGTTTAAATGCCTGCTGGCTTGCCTCAGAATCCGCCGCATTTTCTTTAGAATAGCGGGATATAATTGAGATGTCCTGGCTGATGACTTGAGTGGTCGTTATTTGTTGTTGGGCCACTGAGGATATTTCCACATTTTTTTGGTTTATATCAGTCACCGCAACGACAATATCCGACAGCGCGTGATCGGCCTCTAGTGTTTCTTTAACGCCTTTGTCGGTGTGTTCTCGACTCTCGTTCATCAATATTACCGCTTGTTTTGAGACCGATTGTAGGGATTCGATCATAAGCTGAATTTCTTGAGTGGATTGTTGGGTTCTACCGGCCAAGGTGCGAACTTCATCGGCAACTACAGCAAAACCCCGGCCTTGCGATCCCGCCCGGGCCGCTTCGATTGCCGCGTTTAGGGCTAGCAGATTAGTTTGTTCAGCGATACCTCGGATAACATCGACAACTGTACCGATTTTTTCACTGTCTTGTTCTAACTGCTGTATTGCCTTGGCCGCGTTGTCGATAGAAATTGATAAGCCTTGAATAGTTTGTGAGGTAGTGTCTACCACTCGCTGGCCGTTTTTACATTCGACCTCTGCATGGCTGGCCTTGTCAGACGCTTGGTCGGCAAATTGCACGACGTTGTTGACAGTGGTGGTCATATTGTCGATTGCTGTAGCCAATACCACGGTTTTCTGCTGCTGTTGCCGAATACCTAAATTGGTTTTTTCGGTAGCGGTGCGCATACCATCCGCTGTTGCGGTAATATTATTCGCGGTAGTGCCTATATCACTGACGATAGCTTGGAACTTGTCGAGCATATGGTTATAGGCGATGCTGGTATTGGCCAATTCATCATTGCCTAAAACCCTGAGCCGTAAAGATAGGTCGTTATCCGCCGCAGAGCGCTCCATGGTGTGTGATAGGTATTCAATTTTGCGAATAATGCCCATTACCAACCATGTAGCTATAGATAATATGATGAGGCTGATTGCCAGGCCAAAGCCCGTCATTTTCAGAATGAGCCCATCGATACTGCCTATCTCATCTTCGACTTTTTTATTCATGCTATCCGAAAGAGACTTTAGCAGTGCCTCGGATTCGTGCACGCTATGACGCAGGGCGCCTAGTAGGCCTAGCTTGCTGCTTAAGCCTAACTCCTGCTGGCGCTCGACTAGAAGTTTAAATTGCATTTGATACTGTTCTATATTGGCGAGAATGTGCCCTTTGTTTAAGGGGGCGGTCTGCTCCAGTTGATTTATGAAGTGATTGATATTGGCAGTAAACTTGTCCACATATTTGAGATCTTGGCGTAACATAAAGTCTTTTTCATTGCGTCGTAGCTGCAGCATATCGCCCCTGAGTTTTTGTTCAACTATGGTTGTTAACTCATTCTCAACCAGATGAACAGATTTCCTTAATTCACCGTATAGGCCATCCTTTGGGTGTAAGCCAATGAGCTGTTGCAGCTTTGTAAGCTGGTCAAATTTCTGCATGTAGGTTGAAAAGTGGCCTTCCAGCGCTGTGACTTGATGGGTGTCTAGGCCGACCTGGTTTGCTGAGATGTTAAGTTTATACAGCTTGTCTTGCAGTATCTGGTAGTTATTCTTGAATTTTCCATAATATTTTAGGTCTTTCCTGGCCAGGAAGTCTTTTTCATTCCGTCTTAACATCAGCATTGACGACTCAATCTGGCTTATATCCAAGGATACCTGCTGAAATGACTGTACTTTATGGCTTACATATTTCCCCATATAGAGTAATGACATCATCGTTAGAGTGGAAATAATGCCGATTGCTAAAAACTTCTTTTTGATACTCACAATTAAATCTACCTCGGGTACTGATTACCTATAAAGTCTATATCGAGCATTTGATCGAAAACTTTATTGCTAAATTAGTGAAATATTAGTTACTGGACTAAACTGGCAGTCTTGTTTATTGGCGGCTGGTGGTAACAGTCGGATAATGCGCCAGATTTCAATAATAAAAGGGCTTAAAATGAATAATAAAGATATTGCCCGGGCACTATTTACGGCCTTCGCCAGTGGCGATGACAACAGCGCGCGGCAACTGTGTGACACAAATCTTCAGGCCAGTCAAAACCATGGGCCATGGATGAATATTGACACGTTGCTGGAATTTTCCGCGGCGTTCAAACGCGTTGCGCAGAACTTCCGTTATGAGCAGGTTATCTGTTCGGCTACGGACACCGGTTTTGTGGAGGAGCACAGTGTCCGAGCAACACTGGCCGATGGCTCAGAATTAGATTTGGCGGTTTGTATTGTCGCCGAAATCAGGTCAGGAAAGATCATTAAGCTACGGGAGTATTTTGACAGCGCAGCGGTAACCGCCGTAGCGGCGGCGTTGAGCTAAGCGCATTCGCAAGTAATACCGAAGGTGACCTACCTAAGCCCGCAGCTCGGCTTAGGTAGACGCTGAGTTAACTCTAGAAGTTATAGTTGATACCGAGGCTAGCGTGATAGGCCGTTTTTTCATCAACGATGGAGCTTTTTTCTATACCTGAGCCAAGGCGGGTGACGCCGGCTTCCAAATTAAGATCCCATTTTTTGCTGAAATCGTAGCGACCACGTACGCCGGCAAACACATTGCTGGTGTTGTTACCTTGGTAGGCAGCACGTGTTGCTGTGGCTTCGGCGGCACTGACACCAACGTGATGCTCGACTTTATCTTGGCTGATCCAAGCAGAACCTATATAAGGGTTTATTTTCCAGTCACCCATTTCCATGTCGGCGGTATAGCTAAGTGATACGGTTTGGCCATTGTGCTTGCCGGCTAGATCGCTTAATACGGTTAATTTAAGACGACCTACGTTGGTGCTGTGATTAATATAAAATCCGCCCTCTAAGGTGGCGTCGCGCTCTATAAGTCCAGCTAGCTGGCTGTTATCACGGTATTCTTTGTCGTCCATGAGAAAGGAAGCGTCGGCGCCGATTAGCAGACCACCACTAAAATTGCCCATGCCTAAGGCTGAGAATCCTAGTTGTCCGTCCTTAAAGAAAAACCGCTCTCCGCGGTATTCAATATTTGGGTAGATAGCCCCTAGATTATCTTCGCCAGCATAGATGTTGGTAGCTATAACGCCGCCGCCGCCAACTACCCATTTGCTGTCGCTGTCCCCGGGGGCGAAGGAGTCGCTGGCCGGGGCGGCCAAGCTGGAAAAACTTAAGGAGGTGATGGCAGCGGCTAAAATTTTTGTAGTAAGTTTCATATTGTGCTCTCTATTAATTAAAGGTTTTATGAGTGGGTGTTTTTTAATTGAGGCCACTATAGAGAGCTAAGCTAAATGTAATTTGAACCGACGATTAACTGAAAATTAATGCAGTAATTAACGCGGTTAGGTGGCGTGCCAAATGTATATTATGGTTTGGTTGGACTCGTATTTTACTCCACCCAGCATTATTTTTTACAATCAGGCGGGAAGATACAATGCTTTCGGTGAATTCAGTTTTGGTTGGTGAGTTCTTGGTGAGTGGGGCAAAGGTAGATGTAGTGGCTGAGCAGTCGAACGCCGTGCAGTGCCCGGCGTAAACTGATTGTTGATTGTTGATTGTTGGCTATTGGCTGTTGGCTGTTGTCCGGTGCTAAGGCCTAGTTAGTGCCCGCCCAGAAACTCCGTTTCTGGGCGGTAAAACGTAAAACGTAAAACGTAAGATGTAAAACGTGAGATGTAAAACGTGAGATGTAATACGCTTAAAAAAGTGCTTTTTACGTCTAATGACTTACCTTAAACATCTTATGCATCCGTTTCTGGATGAGCGTTAGTTAAGTTGGGCTTGTTTAAGTGGGGGCTTAACCGCCTCGAAACATTCTACTGTATTGGTATATGGCGTGTATAAAACCACATAGGGTATTGAGGGAACTAGCGCCCCAACCAGCCAGTTGGACAGAGTGTACTCGGTGGTGATCTTATTCCAGGTTTTATTTCCGCACAATGTTCTTAGGTCAAGCGGCTTACTAATTTCCACCATACCGTTTAAGGCCATATGATGCCATTTGGCCTTGCTTTTTTGCTCGCCAGGCTGATCGTATTGAACAAAAGTTACGGTGCTGCAGGCGCTACTCATTAACAAGCATAGGGTAAGTGTTAGTGATTTAATTTTCATGCTTCGCACCAGACTTTAGCCGTTCTAGGTGTATAGATAAACAATGTGATTAAACTGAATATATAGTCGTTGCCGGTGGTGACTGTTTGCATTTGTAAAACATTAGCGCCTTCGCAGGCTGCGTTGACATCGATGCTGTGGGCGCCAATTAGACCGGCCAGATAAAAGGGTTTTCTTTCCTGGTAGCTTGCCTGGGCGGTAATTCTTTGCCCGCCCTCTGGCTTAATTGTTACCCGAGAGCAAGCGCTTGAAATTAGCACCACAAATAGCAGTGCAATGTTTGTTAGTTTACGTTGGCTAAACATATTATTTAATCCCTGTGTGTTTTTTCCCGGCCGGCAATCTGGCAATGAATTTGGCCCCGCCTAGGGGGGAGTGTTCAATCAGTAATTCGCCCTGATAAGAGTTTAATATCTCCACGACAATAGCCAGGCCAAATCCTTGCCCTTCCGTTGTTGTGTCGAGTCGGACTCCGCGCTTTAATATTCTGGCTCGCTGTGTCTCAGGTATCCCTAAGCCGTCGTCTTCAACTATAAGCTCAACAATAAGGTCTGCCGCAGTGATTACCCTTTGCTGGGCAGATAATTTCACCTGATGCTGGCAGTGTTTGAAGGCATTGTCCATAAGGTTGCCTAGAATTTCGGCAAAATCATTCTCGTCAGCGAATACCGATAAGCCAGGCTCAATATTAACTTGGCTGTCGACTTGTTTGTCGATATACACCTTGGCTAAGGCCCCAACTAGGGCAGCGGCCTCGGTCGCTATATCGATGGCGATAAAACTAGCTTGATCGCCACTGGTGACAGCTCGTTGCAATTGATATTCAATTATTTCACTCATTCGCCCAATTTGTTGGTTTAAGCTAGATATAATTACCTGGCGCTGCAAGGGCTGGCCGTCGGTATCCGTGTCCCTTTCTATGCCACGCAAAATTGATAGGGGAGTTTTCAGACTATGGGACAAATCCGCCATGCGGTCTTGATAGCGCTGGCGTTGGCGCCGTTCGTTATCCAGTAATACATTTAGATTGTCGGTTAATTCGCGTAGCTCTTTTGGGTAATCACCATCAAGCTTGTTGGCTTGGCCTTGGTTAAGTTGGCTAAGATCGTCGCTGAGTTGGCGCAACGGTGTTAAACCAAACCGAAAAATAAGTAGCTGCAATGCCAATAGAATGACGCCCAGAGCGGCCAAAGCAGCACCAATTATATAGCGCGAATCACGGTATTGCTGCTGGGTATTCTGAGTGTTTTCGAGTACGGAGATAACAAAGGGTATTCTTACCCCATTTTCATTGGGCCAGAGTACCGTGCGGCTAGCAACGAAAAACTCTGCGCCGCTGACGTTTTTAGCGCGGCCGTATAGCCATTGCCCGGCCTCAGGTATCGGTAGCTGGTAGTGTTGTTGGCCGGCAGAGAGGCTACGCCACTGCTCCTGTGCTAGGCCGTTACTGTCGGGTTTTCTTACCAAGGCGATTAAATTTCCCTGGCTTTGGTTAAACGCCGGTTCGGAAATATAGCGTGGTAAAATAAATTTTCCGTTTTCAACATCGGCTCGGCGTAACAAATTATGGGTATGTAGCTGTAATTTGTCGCGCATAATACTGTCTAGGCTTACGCCAAAGGCACTGTCTAACACTGCGGCCATTGCGCCTAGAAACACCAATAAAACAATGGTCGCGGCTAGGGATAAGCGCTGGCTTAAAGAAAGGCGGAAGGGGCTTAGGCGTGACATGCGCTAGCGCGCCGCCTTAAAAAATCGGTAGCCGCGACCACGCAGGGTTTCGATGGGTTTCAATTCGCTGTCAGGGTCAAGTTTTTTACGCAAGCGGGCAATAATAACTTCCAAGACATTGCTGCTGGTATCCTCTTCTTGGTCTTCGTAGAGACGGTCTAGCAAGGTTGCCTTGGTGGCGACCTTGCCCGGGTTCATCATGAAATGTTCCAAAATTTTGTATTCAAAAGCGGTTAAATCAATTTCCTGTTGGTGCAGATAAACCGCCGCAGCTTTAACGTCAAGGGCGATAGGCCCGATAGTGATCTTTTGCTGGCTAAAACCGCCGGCGCGACGAATCAGTGCGTTGGTGCGGGCTAGCAGCTCTTCGGGCTGGAAGGGCTTAGTCAGATAATCATCGGCGCCGGCGTCTAGCCCTTTGACCTTGGTTTTCCAGTTAGAGCGGGCGGTTAAAATTAAAATGGGAAAGCTAAATTCTTCATCGCGTAATTTTTGAATCACTTCCAAGCCGTCAATTTTAGGTAAGCCTAGGTCGACTAATGCCATATCAAAGCTATATTCGCGGGCATAATATAAAGCTTCCGGTCCATCTTCCGCTATTTGAGTTCGAAAGCCGGCATTGCTGAGTAAGCGATCCAGCTGACCTTGTAATTCCTTGTCGTCTTCAACAATGAGTATATGCATGATGTTTATAGTTGCTTGGGTTTTGGTTTTAGAATTAAGCCAGTTTCGGCATGGATATAAATAAGGTGTATCTCTCCGGCTGGGCTAATAAGCTTAACCCGATATTGTTTGGGTTGTTTTGGCAATAAAGTAGTGCGTAGTATTTCACCGGGGAACGCCTGGCTGGCAATGGTAGCGGCCTGTTCGGGGCTAATGCTGGCCTCGCTGGGGTCAAGCGCTTGTTTTTGGTTAGGGGCTATTAAAATCGGATTCAGCGGTTCATCGTCCAGGCGGCGCTGTATTTTCTTTTCCATCCATACCGTCAAAGGTTGTACGGCATCTTCCAGCCAACGAGTAGCTGGGTTGACCTTATTATCGATCCATACTGTGGTGTCGGCTGCCGATTTTTGGTCGGCGGTCTTGGCTACGGCGTGTGTCTGGGTTTGCTGATTTTCTTCCGGCCGGGCGTCTTGCTCTTGCTTAGCTTGGGCTAAACCGGGGAGCAGCAAGAGTAGGCTGAGGCAGAGTGGGGCGATTATGTTCAAAATACTGACTTGTTCTCAAGTGAGTGGGCAGTCTATGCCGAAACCATGAATCATACATTAATCGGTCTGATTAGTAGGGGTTGGAATAAAGCGGCCATTTTATCAACAACCAAGGAATAATGATTTACCAGTTAATATATTCCCTTTCATATATAATTGAGTTAGAGTGGCTTAACAATAAAAATACCGCATTGATCGTTTATCCGTAAGTTTGAACTGGAGCCCTATGAGCACTGTTTATCAGCACATGACCGAGGCCGTTACGCGATACCGCGAGCGCCCATTCCTGCATATCCCTGCCGTGGCAGCCGCCTACCACGACGGCGATATCGATCTTAGTTATGAGCAGCTGGGTAGCAAGGTCGAGCTACTTAAAGAATGTTACCGCCAGGCCGGCTATGGCCAGGGCCACCGAATTGCTCTGCTGCTGGAAAACCGCCAAGATTTCTTCTTGCACTGGTTTGCTCTAAATGGCCTAGGCGCCAGCGTGGTACCCATTAACGGGGATATGCAAACCGACGAAATCGCCTATCTACTGGAGGACAGTGAGGCTTGTTTGGGCATTGCTCTGGCCAGCCGATGCGCGCAGTTAACTACCGCGGCCAGTCGTTTTAATAGCAATTTTCCTGTGCTTGATTGCAATCGACTAGAGTCGCTGTCTGGCGCGGCTACGCAGGCCTTGTCTCAGTTCGGCAGCGCCTCTACCGAATGTGCTTTGCTTTATACCTCAGGCAGCACCGGCAAGCCCAAAGGCTGTATTTTAAGCAACGAATATTTCACTGAATTTGGTGCTTGGTATTGTCGCAGTAAGGGTATTATTCAGCTGGAACCCGGGCGAGAGCGGCTGCTGACACCTCTGCCCTTGGTGCATATGAATGCAATGGCGGTATCGACCATGGGTATGTTGATGTCCGGCGGCTGCATAATTCAATTGGATCGCTTTAGCCCTTCAAGCTGGTGGCAATCGGTAGCAGAGTCACGCGCCACCATGGTGCATTACCTCGGTGTATTGCCGGCGATACTGTTACAGCTAGAGCCAAGCAGCTATGAAAAAAATCTGCAGGTGAAATTTGGTTTCGGTGCTGGCGTTAATCCGCTCCATCACCAAAATTTTGAGCAGCGCTTTGGTTTTCCTTTGGTAGAAAGCTGGGCCATGTCTGAATCTGGCAGCGGCGGTTGTATCACCGCCAATCAAGAGCCGCGTCATGTTGGTAGCTGTTGTTTCGGCCAGCTACCAGAAAACGTCGAGATAAAATTAATCGATGAAGCCGGTAATGAAGTGCCCACCGGTGAGCCCGGTGAGCTATTAGTGCGGGCCAAAGGTGACAAGCCGCGGCGCGGTTTTTTCTCCGGCTATTATAAAAATCCAAGCGCTACAGCGGAGGCCTGGCAGGGTGGGTATTTAAATACCGGTGATGTGGTCCGCCAATCGGACGATGGCAGCCTGCATTTTGTCGACCGGCGCAAAAATGTCATTCGTCGTAGCGGCGAAAATATTTCTGCGCTGGAGGTAGAGGCGGCCATGTCGCAACAGCAAGTGGTTGAGCAGCTGGCTGTTTGTGCTGTGCCGGATGAAATTCGCGGTGACGAGGTAATGGCCTTAATTGTTCTACCCCCAGGGCTTAGCGCTAGCGCCACAACGGCAACTGATATCGTCAATCAAGCGCGCCAGAGTTTGAGTTATTACAAGGTGCCAGCTTATATCGCCTTTGTATCGGCTTTGCCAATGACAGCGTCCAACAAACCCCAGAGGGGTGAAATTAAAAAACTGGCGGCCAAATTATTGGCCCGGGGTGAATGCATAGATCTTTGTCACCTAAAGAAGGGCAGCAAGCGATGAGTATTGGCCGCAGTAGCCCGGCAAGTTATCAGGGCATAGCGTTAGTAGCGCCGACAAGTTTTGGCTATGCCAAAACCAGCCGCCATGGTGCAGCTTGGTATATTGGCCAAACACTAGCGGAAATGATTAAAACGGCGGGTATCGATAAAGCCGACGTCGACGGTTTGGCGATATCAAGTTTTTCACTTGGACCCGATTCAGTCATCAGCCTGAGCCAGCATTTTGGCCTCAGTCCGCGCTTTATCGAACAGCTGCCCTACGGCGGAAGCGCCGGTGTTATCGCTATGCGGCGGGCCGCCCGAGCTGTGCAAATGGGGGATGCGGATATTGTCGCCTGCATTGGTGGTGATACCAACCAGCCTGGCAGCTTTAATGAATTAATCGCGGACTTCAGTACCTTTACCCGTGATGCTTCCTATCCGTATGGCGCTGGTGGCCCCAATGCCGCGTTTGCCTTAATTACCCAGCATTATATGCAGCGCTATGGGGCTGAGCGGGAAGATTTTGGTTGCCTTGCGCTGGCCCAGCGTTATAACGCCAACCACTATGACGCCGCCTTACATGGCCACAAAACCTTATCGATGCAGCAGTATTTATCGGCCAGGCCGATTGTCGGGCCGATCCATATGTTTGATTGTGTTATGCCTTGTGCCGGTGGCGAAGGTTTTTTATTAATGAGCGAAGAGCGGGCCAGGTTTTTAAACCTACCCTACGCGCTGATCTTGGCGGCGGATGAGTTGCATAACGCTCATCAACGGGATCCAGTCCAGTATCGTGCCGGTTGGACCGAATACGCCGATGGCCTTTATCAAGCGGCAGGCTTAGGGCCACAGGATATCGACCTACTGCAAACCTACGATGACTATCCAGTAATTTCTATGTTGCAAATTGAAGACCTGGGATTTTGTGCCAAGGGTGAAGCTAAAAACTTTGTCCGTGAAACGGCGCTGACCTTTGATGGTGGTGGCTTGCCCCACAATACTTCAGGTGGCCAATTGTCAGTAGGGCAGGCCGGCTCTGCTGCGGGCTTTATGGGTATGGTGGAAACAATTCGCCAGCTTACTCAAGGTGCCGAGAAAAACCAAGTAAGCGGTGCGCGTACCGGTATGGTTTCTGGTTACGGCATGATTAATTATGATCGCGGTCTCTGTTCTTCGGCGACAATACTGCAAGCCGGCACCGCCGTAGGAGGTGGACAATGAACTTGCCACCCAAAAAACGCACCAGCTTGGGCGAGAACCTTAGCCTGGCTGCGCAACAGGCTCAGTTGCAAATTCAACATTGCGCTGCTTGCGATCATTGGAACTATCCGCCCAGGGAAGTTTGCGGCTGCTGCCTATCCGGCCAATTAAGCTGGCAGCAACACTCCGGCCTGGGTGAGATTTTGGCCGCGGTAGAGCTGCAGCATAGTTTTGAGTCTTATTTTTCCGCGCGGCTACCTTGGCGCTTGGTTTCAGTGCAGCTTGAAGGTAATGGCGGCAATGGCCCGGTGGTGTATGCCCATTGCCATGCGGCTGAGTTTCAGCCGGGGGCGATGATAAAAATAGTAAATGTTACCGACCCTAGCGGTGCTGGGGTATTTATTGCAACGGGGCGTGATTCTGCAGCTGCGCAAACAGCGCTACTGCTGGCCCTAGCCGGTTTTTCTGAGCAAGAGAATAAATGATGAATGACAATTTAACAGCACTGGTTACCGGTGGCAGCACTGGCATTGGTAAAAGTATTTGCGAAGAGTTTTTAAATAAAGGTTATCAGGTCGTTAACCTAGCGCGACGACCTTTGCAGCTAGACGATGACGAAAAGCAATCGCGCTTGCATAATATTTCCGTTGACCTGAGCGATAGGCAGGCCACCAAAGATGTCGCCGAGCAGTTGAGGCAGAAATTTCAGATCACCACTTTTGTACATAATGCCGGCGTCATCAAGGCCAATTTGCTCGAGGATGTTGAGCTTGATGAGCTGGACTATGTTAACAATATTCATATCGCGGCGGCGATTTCACTCAGCCAGGCTTTGTTGCCGGCGATGCAAGCCGAACAATATGGACGCATAATTCTAATTACCTCCCGTGCCGCTTTAGGGCTGCAAACTCGGAGTGTTTATTCAGCGACTAAGTCAGGCATGATGGGTTTGGCCAGAACTTGGGCGCTTGAGTTGGGTCAGTATGGCATCACTGTCAATACCGTTGCCCCCGGTCCTATTGCAGCGACAGAAATGTTTCACCAGGTGATTCCCGCTGATAGCGACAAAATGAAAGACCTGGCCGCCAGTATTCCGATGCAGCGTACCGGCTACCCAGCGGATGTGGCGCGGGCGGTGGGCTTTTTTGCCAGTCCCGATAATAGTTTTGTCACCGGCCAAACATTGTTTGTCTGCGGTGGTTCCAGTCTTGGCTCTCTGAGCTTATAGAAACCAATACTAGTTATTAGCCTGATGAGGTGCTCAGATGTCCTATACCGTAGATGATATTGAAAAAATGGTTGAACCTGCACGGGTTCACCGCAAGGTTTATACCGATGAAGAAATCTTTGCTTTAGAAATGCAGCGGGTCTGGGGTCGCACCTGGATTTTTGCCGGCCATGCCAGCGAGGTAGCCAAGCCCGGTGATTACAAAACGTTTAATATTGGTCAGCAGGCCATGATTATGGTGCGCGACCGGGATAGCAATAGCATCGGTGTATTTTACAATCGCTGTAGCCACAAAGGCGCCAAGTTGGTAGGTGATGGTTCCGGCTGTGCCAAGGCGTTTCGCTGCCCCTATCATGCTTGGACTTTTAAAACTGATGGCACGCTGTTGGCAACACCGCCAACTAAAACTAAAGCAAGCACGGGTTTCGAGCCTGGTGACCCGGCTTATAATTTGGTGGCAGCGGCCCAGGTCGACAACTACCGTGGTTTTGTTTTTGTTAATCTTGATGCCAATGCGCCGGCAATGCAGCCTTTTTTTGGTGATTCATTAAGTTCTATCGATAATATGGTTGATCGTTCGCCCGAGTCTGAGCTGGAGATTGCCGGTGGGGTTTTACGCTATCGGCATGATTGTAACTGGAAGAGCTTTGTTGAAAACCTTAATGATAATATGCACCCAATGGCCACCCATCAAGCGGCGATTGAAGCTTGTCAGGGCTATGCCAATGACTTGCCTGAAGGCAGCCCGGTACCAGAAACCGTGTCTATTTTAGGGCCTTTTGGTAGCTCCTATGATTTCTTTGATGAGATGTCCCATGTGGTCTTCCCCAATGGCCATAGTTACTCGGGTAACAGCGTCAGTATTCATTCGGCCTACCCACCGGTGCCGGATTATGTTGCGGCAATGGAGTCCGCCCATGGTGAGGATAAGACCCGGGATATTTTTTCCTGCGCTCGCCACAATACACTTTATTATCCGTCGCTGACCATCAAAGGCGCTATCCAATCGATCCGGGTGATTAGGCCAATTTCAGTTAATTGCACCGATATTGAAACTTACACCTTTCGCTTAAAAGGCGCTCCAGATGAAATGTTACAGCGAACTCTGTTGTACTCCCGGTTGATCAATTCACCTTCGTCGATAGTGGGCTCGGATGATTTGGAAGTATACCAGCGGGTTCAGGCTGGTTTACAGGGCATGGGTAACGACTGGGTAAGCTTGGAGCGCCAGCAAGGCAATGATGTCGAGCATGAGGACGGCTCGACCACGGGCATGGGGTCGAGTGAATTGCCTTTTCGCAATCAATATAAATACTGGCTGCAGTGGATGACAGACACCCAGCCATTAAAAATAAAAGCTTGATAGGGGATTACTGTGAGCAATTTTCAACGCCCTGGACTAAAGAAGATAGAAACGTTTTTATACCGCGAAAGTGGCTATCTCGACAATATGCAGCTGCGCCAATGGATTGATATGTTTACCGCCAGCGGTGACTACTGGATGCCGGTATCGGTCGATCAACAAGACCCCATCAATCACATTTCTATTTTTTATGATGATCGTGATCTGATGGAGATCCGTTTACGCCACTTGGATAACCCGCGTTCCCACTCGAAAGATTTTAGTATTCGCAGCTCCCATGTCTTGGCTAATATCTGCATTGATGAATTTAATGAAGTCAACGGCGATTGTACCGTGAGCTGTAATTTCCAATGTATTATGTACTCCCGTGATCAGCAGGAAATATTCGCCGGGCGCTGTAATTATCAGTTGGTTATGCAAGATGGACACTATATGATTCAGCGCAAACGAGTTGATTTAATTAATTGTGATGCGCCCCACGGCTCCATCCAGTCTTATGTTTAGGTAATTTTATGGCTGAACAAAACGGCGGTCGCCACCAGTGTTATGAATGTGATTGGATCTACCAGCAAACGCTAGGCTGGTTGGAAGATGGCATAGCACCGGGCACGGCTTTTGCGGACATCCCCACCCAGTGGAGCTGCCCAGATTGCGGCGCTGAAAAGCACGCCTTCGAACGGATGTCGGGCGCCGCTGACCGGGTTCAGCTTAGCCCGATTAGCCAGGCGGCAAACTTTTCTGCCTGGGACGCGCCAGCGCAAAAGCTCGATAATGCTGAGGCTGTAACGGCGGCAACGGCCTTTTGTATTTGGGAATGCCTGGTCTGCGGTTGGCGTTACGACGAGGCCAAGGGGTCGCCTGAGGATGGTATAGCGGCGGGCACAAAATGGCAGGATATTCCCGCTGATTGGCTATGCCCTGAGTGTGGTGTGGGCAAAGATGATTTTGAAATGGTGAAGGTAGCAAACTCCGTCGACCGAGATGTTATGACGGCTGCTGGGGTGGTTGGCGGTTATCAAATTGATCCAGACTTGGCTCCATTAATCATTATCGGTACCGGCCTGGCGGCTTACAACCTGGCCCGGGAATGGCGTAAACATAATCATAGCCAAGCGTTGATTATGATTAGCCGCGACGACGGCGCGTTTTACTCCAAGCCGCTGCTCTCTACCGGCTATAGCAAAAATAAACGCGCCGACCAGCTGGTTATTAAAACCGCGGAAGAAATGGCGCAGGAGTTAACGGCTGATATACGTATTTATTCGGAAGTCACCTCGATAGAGAGTGATGCGCAAATACTGAAAATAAGTGATGTTCAGCTGCACTATGCCCAGCTAATTTTTGCCACTGGCGCTAATTGTATCGAGGCGCCCCTAGAGGGCAATGCACTCGATGCGGTCTATCAAATTAATGACCTGCTTGATTATCAGCGCCTGCGTACTGCGCTAGTCGGGAAGAAAAAATTGTTATTGATTGGCGCTGGCCTAATCGGTTGTGAGTACGCCAATGATTTAGCCAACGGCGGTTTTGAGATTGAGGTGGTTGAGCCAATGCCGACAGTATTGGCCAATCTGTTACCGCCGGAGGCGTCTTACGCTGTATTGCAAGGCTTGGCTAAGCTCGGGGTAAAGCATCACTTTGGCACGGTGGTGAAATCCATTGACCGCAATTCCAAAAGTCCTGGCATCAGCGCGACCTTGGCCAATGGCGAAAAACTTGAGGTTGATGCGGTATTGTCGGCAATCGGAGTGAGGGCCAATACGCAGTTGGCTACGGCTGCGGGTTTGGCGGTAAACCGAGGTATTGTGGTGGACCGTAGCCTTCGGACATCGGTAAATAATATTTATGCCCTGGGTGATTGTGCTGAGGTTGATGGCCACCTGCTGTATTTTATTGAACCATTAATGCAGGCTGCAAGGGCGTTGGCGCGAACCTTAAATGGTGATTCACAGGATGTTGATTACGGCGCTATGCCGGTAGCCATAAAAACACCCTGTTGCCCTACGGTAGTTGCTCCACCGCCTCGTGGCGCCGAGGGTGAATGGCGAGTGATGGGCGAGGGCCTAAATATCAGGGCGGTGTTTAAATCGCTGCAAAACCAAACCCTTGGCTTTGCTTTAACCGGCAGCGCGGTGGAACTTAGGCCGGAGTTGGAGAAACAACTACCCAGCTTAATGGAGTAAATTTTTGCCATTGCTGCGCTGGGTTTGGTCCGCTAATTTATGGCTGGGGAGCATGCGGATTATAGTGTGTTAAGCTTTGACCAATTGTGTCAATCATTGGGCGGGCAGGGACTGTGCAAAAACCACAGATTGAGATTTACCAAGGGCCGATTAATAGCGAGATTATGGACCTGTTGTTATTGGCCGACCCTAATCAGGACATGGTTCGGAGTTATATCAGTGCCGCAGATATTATATTAGCCAAGCTGGAGCAGCAGCCGGTTGCAGTGGCGCTGTTGGTTCAGGAGCCTGAATTCGAACTAAAAAATATCGCGGTTGACCCGCAGTTCCAAGGACGTGGCTTGGCCAAAGAGCTTATAGCCCATGTCAGTGCTAGGGCCAAGCAGCTTGGGGCTGAGCGTTTGCTGGTGGCTACTGGTAACTCCAGCTTGCAGCAGCTAGGCCTGTATCAAAAGTGTGGCTTTCGGATTGAAGGGGTAAAAACTGATTTTTTCAGTGATTACCCGGAGGACATTATTGAAAATGGCATTCTCTGCCAGGACTTGGTATTGCTGCGTAAAACGCTTTAAGGTTTCAATCGATGCACAAGCCAGGCAGCGCCTGGCCATTTTCCATACTGCTAAAACAGCCGCAAGGGTTATTGTTTAGCTGGCATTGGCCAGTTGGCTGAATCTTAGCCGATACGACTAAGCACTTGCCCTGACATTGGCTGGAATCGGTACAGGATTTACCCGCATCCGCGTAGCTCAAAACACAATATTCGCTGCCCAGCATGCACACCGGTTGCCAGCTGCCACCTTGGGCCTTACAGGATTGGGCGGTTTTGGCGATAGGGGCTGTGATTTTGCCGTCACCAGTCGCGACCCTGGCAGTAACGCCAGCTGGGCTGTGAATGCTACTGGCGTCGCTGTTGTTATTAGAGCAGGCGGCGAGAGCTAGGAATAATAAACCGCTGATAATTACCCGGTACATGGCCTTCCCCTAGAAGTTTTTCTGCGGCTGAGCTTAGCACGCTAGATCGGTGCTTGCTGGAATCTGACTAAAAAACATACTTTAGCCCTAGCGGTTTCCCCGGCGCCCAGTACAGGGTAAAATCAGCCGCTACGCTTTGTAATAATGATGAATGGATAATTGAGATGGGAAGAGCATTCCAAAACCGTAAAGAGTCTATGGCCAAAACCTCCGATGCCAAGGCCAAGGTTTACAGCAAATACGGCCGTGAGATCTATGTATGTGCCAAGTCTGGTGGCCTCGACCCCGATGGCAACTTAGCCCTGCGCAGCATGATCGATCGAGCAAAAAAAGATCAAGTTCCCAGTCACGTTATTCAAAAAGCAATTGATAAAGCCAAAGGTGGTGGTGGCGAGGATTATTCCCCGGCGCGCTACGAAGGCTTTGGCCCCGGTAATTGCATGGTGATTGTCGATTGTTTAACCGATAACCCCAATCGAACCTTCGGCGATGTGCGGGTATGCTTTAATAAGACCAAGAGCAAAATCGGTACCCAAGGTACGGTCAGCCATATGTTTGACCACAGTGCCATCTTGGTTTTCACCGGTGATGATGAAGACGCCGCTCTAGAAGCGCTAATGATGGCGGATGTTGACGTCACGGATATCGAGTTGGACAACGGTAAACTCACGGTGTTTGCGCCTCATACCGAGTCTTATAAGGCCAAACAGGCCTTGCTCGAAGCTTTTGGCGAAATTGAGTTCGAGGTAGATGAAATACAGTTTGTACCGCAAACCACAACCGAGGTGAGCGGTGATGATGTGGCCATGTTTGAAAAGTTTTTGGATATGTTAAACGATTTGGATGATGTGCAAAACGTTTACCACAATGCCGAAGTTGGCGAATAAGCGACTCTTAACAGAATAGAGCCTATGGCTCTATTCTGTATCTATTCCTCTTGCGTCGTAATTTTTAATCACCACCGTGCCCGCCAATTTATCGTGAAAACCCTGTTTGCGTTTGTCCCAGCCTACCCAAAAAAAACCCAGGCACAGTGGAATAAATGATACCAAGTAGCCGAAGTAGCGAATAATAAACTGTCGGCTAGTGGGTTTTTCTAAGGTTTCAGCATCAACGATAATAAGTTTGGTTGCTATTTTGCCGGGGGTGGCAGATTTGATTTTCCAAAAACAAATAACGGCCAATGCTGGCAGTATATAGTTGAGTAAAACACTCAGCGGCGCGCCGGCGTAGCGTTGGCTATTAAGCCAATAATCCCAGCCGTAGCTGTAGCTCAGCAACGGAATTAGCAGCAGCATAAATATAATCGAGTCGATAATATGGGCTGTTGTTCGCAGCCAAAAGCCCGCAAAAATTATATGAGGTGTTGTTACAACTGCTGGCGCTGCTTTCATGTGAACATTTCAGACTGATAAATACACAGACTAGCAATGCCAGGGTAGCAGGTCAATCGTACTCAGCCCTCAAACTTCCAGTTTTTAATTGCCTGTAAATAATCGCCCATGGCATGGTCTTTTATAGAATCAAAGCCAAGTTCGCTTTCGTCTTTAAAGCGGCTGACGGCGCCGTCAATCAAATCGATGAAACGAAACCAAAAACCAGGCTCGGTATAGATGGATTTGTCGGTATCGATATAAAGATAAGAGCCGACATGGGAGTAGCCCATTACCCTGGCCGGCACACGGGTAACAATATCGTTATTGTTGTGAAAGCGAAAATAGCGGCCATCACATTCATTATTAAAAATTCTAGCGGTGGCGGGGTTCATTGCCCTAGGTTGGCCAAAAGTATAAGCGCTAACAAAGGGTTGGTCGGCTTGAATCAGCTTGGCAGCGGCAATGCTCACCATGGCTCCACCGAGGCTGTGGCCGGTTAAAAACAACGGCCGGGTCTTATGTTGGCATAATTTTTTGTAGCGTTTATGCAGCGCTGGCCATACGTCTTCCAAAGATTTAAAGAAACCGCGATGAAATTCACCAAATAATTCTGCGCAAGAAAATGCGTTGATACTATCAATCCAATCGATTAGTTCATCGCTACCGCGAAAACTCATGCATAGATAGTTTTTATGCTCGATAAGCGCTGCCTGGGCGCTATTGATATCGACTCCGAGTACCGAGATGAACTTTGGGTCATCGGCTTGTAACTGATTTAGAATACCGTCTTCATCCGGGCATTTATCATCTTCCGAGCGACACCGGTAGACTTCATGCGCGAGCCTTGCCATCCAGTAGGCATTGCCGTGGTTTAGCTTTGAGGTGTAGGGAGCAACGTGAATATCCATGGCTAGATTCCTTCGTTGACGGTAAGTCATCATCGAGAAAGGCGTTGGCAGTGGCAAGTAGTTTAAACGCCAATGTAAAATATTGGCGCACCAGTCTGTATGCTGGTTTTTAGCCGTGCTGCTCTATGGTGGATTTCAATATCTTTCTTAGCAGCTGGCGCTCGGTATCGTCTAGGTGGGCAAAAACCTGTAGTTCATGTTCATTAGCCAGGGGTATCAATCGACCCACTAGAGCCAGGCCTTTGGCGGTCAAAGAAATATATACGGCACGGCGGTTGCTTGGGTCTTTGCGGCGTTGTATCAGTCCGTCTTTTTCAATTTTATCCAGGGTCTTGCTCATAGCTGATTGGTTAAGCAATACCAGCTGCGCCAGTTCACCCACGGTGCGCTCCTGATTTTGGCAAGAGCCCAGAATGCGCCAGGTGCTAATGGGCACATTGTGCTGTTTTAGCTTCTTATGGAAGCCTGAGCTGACAGTATGGCTGGCCTTGGCCAGCAAATAGGCCAGATAATTTTCTACGAAGCTGGGCTGCTCGGCTTCGTCTGGTGAAAGGCTAGTAGCCACTAAACTTCCGTTGCTTCTAAGCGCTGACGCAGCTTGGCGATAATATCGATCAGCTGTTTTTCTTCGGTCAGGCTCAATGCGGAAAAAATAGTGTCGACCCAGGCTTCATGGTCGTCGGCCATTTCGGCAAATGCTAAACGGCCTTTGGAAGCCATATAAACGTCCGAGATGCGGCGATCCTCTTTGTTGGGCTTGCGAATGATCAGCTCATCTTCTTCCATTCGATCGAGCAGCCGGGTGATATTGCCCTTGGAGGCCAGCAAGCTGTTGGCTAGGCGAGTCGTGCTCATGGTGTCGTCTGCCATGGCATCAAGGTTGGCCAGCACATCAAAGCGGGTAAGGGAGCTTTTAAAGGTTTTATCCAGGTGGCTGTTAGTGGCTTGCTCCATACGCTTGGAACACTTTAACAAATTCAACCAAGCGCGCAGGGCGTTTTTGCTATGGCTGTCATCGTGGGCTTGTGCTGAATCGGTAGTCATGGGCTTATCTTATATATTAAGTATTGCGAGCTATTTTAACCGCTTATGTGGGTATAAAAGAAGCTTACACGGCATGTATTTGAAAGGAATCTAGTCTTTTTGGCAAAATATTACTGGAAATAGGTAGGTGCCAAGAGTTTAGCCTGGGTTATTAATGGGAAATGGTTTACAAGTAAGTTAATAACCCATAATATAACTTCAGTATAAGGGTGTCTGCACGGTTTAATTCAAAGCTGCAAGAAAGCTATGATGCTGTGTCTAACGCTCACCGGGTGTACACTCTTTTAGCCACCCAAAACTAATAACAATAGAGGATCCGATATGTCTGCCAGTAGCCTGTTGCAACTTGCCACCCAGTTGGCCAGCGGAGAAGTAAAAGTTGTAGATTTAACTCAGGTGTTGAGCCCTGACACTGCGGTGATAAATCTGCCCGAACCATTTGTTAATTCCCCCGCGTTTAGCTCCGAAGTCATCTCTCAGTTTGATGATGCCGGCCCCGCTTGGTACTGGAATAAGTTTAGCTGTGGCGAACATACCGGAACTCATTTTGATGCACCTGGACACTGGATATCCGGGCAGGATTATAGCGATGGCACCACCGATACCATCGATGTTAACAAGCTAGTAGGACCGGCTTGTGTTATGGATTTCAGCCGAGAATCAGCGCAGGACAATGATTTCCTGCTAGAGCCTGCGCATATAAAAGCCTGGGAGGCTGAGCACGGCGATATTGAAGCTGGATCATGGGTGTTGCTGCGGACCGATTGGTCTAAGCGCGAGGGTGATGATTTCTTAAACGCCGATGACAGTGGTCCGCATACGCCAGGGCCATCAGCCGCCGCCATGCAGTACTTAATCGAAGAGCGTAATGTTATCGGTTGGGGCGTTGAAACCGTGGGCACTGATGCCGGTGCGGCCGGTGGTTTTGAGATGCCATTTCCTGCCCATACTTTGATGCACGGCGCCAATAAATACGGCCTCGCCAGTTTGAACAACCTAGATCAACTGCCTGCCAAGGGGGCGATTGTGATTGCCGTGCCGCTTAAAATTCAAAACGGTTCTGGCAGCCCATTACGCGTTGTGGCCCTGGTTTAAAACACCGCGCCACCCCAAGTATGCTGGCGGCCTTCGTCGCCAGTTCTGATTAAAGCCGGTAGCTTTTACCGGCGAGCTTATGCACATTGGATTTGATTATGGCAGAGCGGTCTTTTAAAAAAGAAGTTCAAATTTTACGTAAAGGTGCAGGTGAAGAACTGCACGTTGAAGGTATTTTGGGTGTTACCAAGGCCTTGTTGCAGTCTGGTGTGGCCTATGTTGGTGGCTACCAAGGTTCGCCTATTTCCCATTTGATGGATGTACTTAATGATGCTCAGGAAATTTTATCCGAGCTCGATGTACATTTTGAATCCAACGGCTCGGAAGCAACGGCGGCGGCGATGCTGGCGGCTTCGGTAAACTACCCTTTGCGTGGTGCGGTGGCTTGGAAGTCGACCGTGGGGACCAATGTCGCCTCCGATGCGTTGGCCAACCTGGCCTCTGGCGGAGTAAAAGGCGGGGCCTTGATTATTGTGGGTGAAGATTACGGTGAGGGCTCCAGTATTATGCAGGAGCGTTCCCACGCCTTTGCTATGAAGTCACAGATGTGGCTGTTAGACCCCAGACCAAATTTACCTTCTATTACTGATTCAGTGGAATGGGGTTTTCAGTTATCGGAAGCCAGCAATACCCCGGTAATGCTAGAGCTACGTATCCGTGCCTGCCATGTGCACGGTAGTTTTATCGCCAAGGATAATAAACGGCCGCCGGTGACGGTCAAGGAAGCCTTGGAGAATCCCCAGCGTGACAATAGTCGTATTGTATTGCCGCCCTCGGTATTCCTACACGAGAAAGAAAAAATTGAAGATCGCTTGCCGGCAGCGATTAAGTTTATTAAGGCTAATAAACTTAATGAGTTGTTTGCCAGCCGCCCGGGCGGCAATGACAAACTGGGTATTATTTTGCAGGGTGGCTTATACAACACCCTGATCCGCGCCCTTAATATGCTTGGTTTGGCTGATGTGTTTGGCCGGGTCGATATACCGCTGTACTGCATGAATGTCACCTACCCTTATATTGACGATGAAATTCTGGATTTTTGTCGTAGCAAGGATTCAGTGCTTATAGTTGAAGAAGGCCAGCCGGATTACATTGAGCAGGCGATCAATAAAATGCTGCGTAATGCCGACGTTGGCACCAAGCTTTATGGCAAGGGTATGTTACCGGTTTATGGTGAATACCAGGGCAAACCTTTAAAAGACGGAGTCGAGAAGTTTATCCAAACTGCGGCGCCACAGATGTTAACGGTAAGTCCGGCCGAAGCAAGCGACGTTAACGAGGCCGATAGTTCGGTACAAACGTTTGACCCCAAAGCGGCGGCACAAAATGTTATCGCTATGGCAACCGGTAACGCCAGCAGCAATTTAATACCCCTAACTAATTTGGATGAGCTGGTGCCGCCAAGACCGGCAGGTTTTTGTGTTGGTTGCCCTGAGCGACCTATATTTAGCGCGATCAAACAACTGCAGTTTGAAAAAGGCGAATTCCATATCAGTGCCGATATCGGCTGTCATCTGTTTTCGATTCTGCCACCCTTTAACTTAGGCAATACCACCATGGGTTATGGGCTGGGTGGTGCGGCCGGTTCCGCCTTTAATGTTGACGGAGTACGCCGCACCATAAGTGTAATGGGTGATGGTGGCTTCTGGCATAACGGTTTGACCAGCAGTATTGGCAGTGCGGTTTTCAATGATAACGATAACGTCTTTTTGATTGTCGATAATAATTATGCCGCCGCCACCGGAGGCCAAGATATTTTGTCTTCCAAAGGTCATGTTGATAGCCGCAATACTCAAAACTCGATTAAAAAAGCAGTCGAAGGGGTGGGCGCCAAGTGGGTTAGGGTGGTCGATACCTACGACGTTGATACGGTTAAAGCAACATTTAAAGAGGCCATTGAAACCGCCGCCACCGGGCCAAAAATTATCATTGCCCAGAATGAATGTATGCTCAATAAACAGCGCCGGGAAAAACCCCAGTTGCGGGCTGCTCTTAAAGCGGGCAAGCGGCAAGTACGCGAGCGATTTTATGTGGACAGTGATACCTGTACCGGCGATCACGCTTGTATAAGGTTGTCGGGCTGCCCATCGTTGACGGTAAAAGATAATCCCAATCCGCTTAAGATGGATCCTGTCGCTTATGTAGACAACGACTGCGTCGGCTGCGGCCTGTGTGGTGCCAATGCTCATTCGGCGGTGCTGTGCCCTTCTTTTGTTCGGGCCGAGGTCGTGTCGAACCCCAGTGCTTGGGATAGATTTATGGGAAAAATTCGTAGTGCTGTAATTAGTAAATTACAGGCTAAAATTCAATCTCGCTTAGATAAACATGCGTTTTAGGGTTGAACAAAATGACTGATGTAAGACCAATAACTATCGCCATCTCCGCCATGGGCGGCCAGGGCGGTGGTGTTTTATCCAATTGGATTCGCGATATGGCGGAGTCTAATGGTTATGCCGCCCAGTCCACTTCAGTGCCTGGAGTGGCACAGCGTACTGGCGCAACCATTTATTATTTGGAATTATTTAACCAGGCAGAAGCAGCCAAGTCTGGCTTGCCGCCGGTGTTGGCAATGACGCCTGTCCCCGGTGATGTTGATATAGTTATTGCGGCCGAGCTAGTCGAGGCTGGGCGGGCTATGCAGCGTGGCTTCGTCAGCAGTGACCGCACCACGTTAATTACCACCACGCATCGCTCCTACACCGTAGCGGAGCGCCAAGATAAAGGTAATGGTTTGGTCGATGGTGATAAAATTGTCGAGATAGCGCAGCAGCAAGCCAAAACTTTGGTTGCTTTTGATATGCAACAATTGGCCGTTGAAACCAACTCAGTGATTAGTTCGGTATTGTTTGGTGCCTTAGCGGGCAGCGGCCAATTACCCTTCAGCAAAGAAAATTTCGAACAGGCGGTGGCGAAGGGTGGTATTGCGGTAGAGACAAATTTAACCGCCTTTAATGCCGCTTATATCAAAGCCCAGCAAGATGGTAACGTTGCCGCAGCGCCAGCTAATGATGAATTTGGCCTGCCAACACAGGTTAAGTCTAAGTCTGCGCAGCGTTTGCTGGAACGGGTCAAGGCCGAATTGCCCAGCCAGGTTCAGGGAATCGCCTTCGAGGGCGTGCGTCAGCTGGTCGATTATCAAGACCCTGAATATGCCGATCAATATCTCGATATTGTAAAGTCATTTACTCAGCAAGATACTGCGGAAAAAGACTATATCTTGAGTGTTGAACTGGCTCGAAACCTGGCCCTGTGGATGGCATTTCAAGATACAATTCGAGTGGCTGATCAAAAAACCCGCGCCAGCCGGATGGAAAATATTCGCCGGGAAGTCAAAGCAAAAGAAGATCAAATGGTATACCCGGTAGAGTTTTTACACCCGCGGCTGGAAGAAATTTGTGACTCGATGCCCAGGGCTTTGGGCCAATGGGTGTTATCAAACAAGTTGGCCAGCGGCTTTATTAAGCTCCTGTTTCAGCACGGTAAAAAAATCCAAACGGCCAAGCTAGGTGGATTTTTAATGCTGTATATTATGGCGAGTATGCGCGGTATGCGGCGTCGAACCCTACGTTATGCGGTGGAGCATAAGGCGATTGGTGAATGGCTTGGTAAGGTAACAGACTTGATCAAGCAAGATTACGAGATGGCGGTAGAGCTGGTCAGGTGTCAGCGTTTGATCAAGGGCTATGGCGATACTCATTCTCGAGGCAAGGCCAATTTTGATCGTATTGTTGGCGCTTTGACCAGTATTACATCGGCTAAAACTATTGCTGATTTACAATCGGCTGCTTTAGAGGGTGAAGATAATAAGTCCTTTGAGAAGCTGTTAGCGAGCTTGTGAAGCAAGCTTGGCGAGTTTTAGCTTTAGCTGTGGCGCGTCTAGGTTGGCTTGGCGGGGTGTTTTCGCTATGGCCCTTGTCTAGCAGTGAACGGATAGGTTAGAGTCACTGCACAGTAAAATCTTATTCAAACAAGGCTGTTTATCTGTGTTTAGTGACTTTTATGGCTTGGCCTATAGCATTCAATCATTTGTTCTGTCGGCGGGCTTTATAGCAGTGATTATTTACTGCATTGTAAAATGGAACCAAGCACCCGGGGCTTATGCTTGCGCCAGTGCTGGGTCGGCGCTATTGCTCATCAATGATTTTTTTAGTTGGGGGCACAGTTTCTTGGATGATTTAGGTTTGCTGGACACCGCTAGTGAAACCGCAACAAGGATGTATTATTTGGGCAGTAGTGTCGTTTATGTTGCGGGCTTGATCTTGCTGGTAGTGGCGATATTTCATTCGCGCTCAGCGGAAAAATAAATTTCCAATTCCTCCCTTATAGGCATGGGTTTAAAAGCTGAGACATTGCTGCCGCCCGTATTGCCCACCGGAACCCAAAGCCGGCTGATAAAGATCGATGCGAGCAAGCGTATCGTTTGCCCCAAAACACCCTTTATTTGGCCAGTTTTAAGTGCCAATTTCAGCATCCACCAATGACTATATACGTGGGCCAGGGTGCTACGCTGTCCTAATACATGGGCGTTTTCCAAATGATAAAAACAGGCCTGCCATTCTTGGCGTCGATAATATTGAACTGCGGTTTGAATTTCAGCCTGGTAGGCCTGCTTTAATTTACTGTGCATCGATTAACTCTCCTAATGTTTCTAAGCTAGCTTATGGCTTACAGCAGGGGCAAGGTCAAGCAATGGCGGATAATTGATCCATTGTTGGTTTATCGTTCAGTTGTCATGTTGGCTGGTTGAGGCGTGTCTAAGTCAGCGTTTTGCAGCAAGGTAGCCGTTGCGCCGCCGTGCTACACTGCTGCGATTTCTAACGTCGTTCAATTACTGGATTTTAAATGGGCCAATACGCCATTCCTGCCGCCCCTGCTGAGCACCATTACGAAATCAAAAAAAGCCAGTTTATCAGTCGCGTCGCTTATGTTCAGAACCGAGCTGAGGCGATGAAAGTTTTGGCCCAGGCCAAACAAGACTATCCCGATGCACGGCATCATTGCTGGGCTTATTTGATCGGTGACCCAAAGCAACCCACTACGGCCGCCTTTAGTGATGATGGCGAACCAGCTGGCACCGCTGGCAAGCCGATACTGAATGTTCTCAACCATAAAAATATAGGCGATATCGTCGTGGTGGTTATTCGATATTTTGGCGGCATTAAATTGGGTGCCGGGGGATTGGTACGAGCCTATTCAGCCGCAACTCAACAACTCATCGTTAATGTTAGTTTAGCTACCCACATCCCTAAACGAGAGCTCTCATTGAGTTGCGCTTATGCCGATGAGCCACAATTGAGGCGTTATTGTGGCCAGATGATGGCCGAAATAATTGATGTCGAGTTTAACGCTGATGTGGCGATAAAAGTCTTGTTCCCAGAGGCGAAGATGAAGGACTTAATATTATGGTTGGCTTGCCGTTCAGGAATAAAGTGGCATGATATGCCACCAGATACCGACAAGTGGTAAAACTTTCTTAGTTTTTTAAATCTAAAATAGTACTTGTTAATGAATCGTTATATTTTCTTACTCCTTGCTTTAGGGGTTTTTTAGCGTCAAAGAGATGATAATTATGCCAAGTATTTATACTGTCAAACTAGGGCGCTTGTTACTGGCCAGCGCTTTATTCGTTTTTGCTGGCAAGGTCTACGCGGGCTCCTGTCAGTTCTACGCTTTTGTTGATCACGGCGTTACTGCCGAGCAAAAAAAAGTGTTCCGTAGTTCTGGGGTGCGCATGTACCAAGCGGGTTTGGCGACGGCCTATGGCCCCAGGGGCGAGGTTAATAAAAATGGTTTTACTATGGTGCTATTGGGGCCCTTTGTGAATTCCGGTGTGGCTAAAAAATCACTCAATAAAAGATTGTCGCAGTTGAAGGCACAGGGCTACAGCAAAAAAAAGGGCAACCAGGGGATGCCTAGAATTTTCTTGTTGAACAAAAGGCTCTGTAATAGCCGGCCGTCTTAATTCTTGCGCAGCGCTTAGAACTTACTAAGCGCTTAATGCCTGCCATAACCCCATCACGCTAATGGCCAGTAATACTACCCCCACCACGCGGAAAAAAGCTGCTCCTCCTGCGGATAATAATTTTTTGTGCGCTTGTAGTCCCATGTAATGGCCAATAGCCACCGCTGGCAGTAGATAAAATGCGTATTCAAGTTGTAGGTCGATGCCGGCCCAAATAAATGCCACCATTTTAATAGCGACTAAAATTACCCACAGTACAAACAGGGTGTCACGTAACTTATGCTTGGCCACGTGATTGGCGAAAACCGAAATGATTAACGGAGCGCCGATTAAGGAGGTGCCGCTGACATACCCTCCCATCGCCAGCAAACAGGTGTCAACTATGCGGTTGTTACTTTTAAACGGTCGATCAAAAATATAGGTTAATGAATAAACAGCCACGATGGAAAAAATGATGCCGCTCATTATATGGTTGGGCAGGGTGATTAAGCCTAAAACCCCTAATAGCTTGGGCACGATCATGATACTTAAGGCATAGCGTAAAAACTTCCAATCTATGCTTGAACCAGCAGCTTCTTTTTTGGCGTTGCGGTGCCCCTGCCAGACAGTTAAAGAGCCAAATAATAATAGGTGTACAGAAATGATAGGCAGGTAAACTTGGGGGCGGTCATCGATAAGCAATAAAAAAGGCAGGGATAAAACCGCGCCGCCAAATCCTAGGCCAGAGCGAACAAAACCACTCCAAATAAAGACCAAGGCAATAGCACTGTATTGAAGTAATGTAAGGCTATCCATTAGCTCTGCTCAACATCTTTTGGGTAAAGTAACTGCCATTGGCTAAATCCGCCGTCGACGCTGTAAACCTGGGTGAAGTCTTTCTCCATTAAAAAACCCGCCGCGCCCTGGCTGCTATTGCCGTGGTAGCACACGATTAATGTCGGCTTATCGGGTTCTGCTGCCAACAAAAAATCATCCAGATTGGCGTCACTTAAGTGCAAGGAATTAGGAATGTGGCCGTTTTGATAAGATTGGGGGTCGCGAATATCAACCAGCTGACAGTCTTGCTCGGCCAGTATTTTGGCCGCTTGTTCACAGCTAATTCTATTGATCATGAAGAGACTTCCAGAAAAAGCTCTATTGTAACGAATTGTCACTTGCGAGGGGTAGCGCGAGGCTGTTTATTTAAGCCTAGGTAAAAGTTGCGTAAAAATCAGCCGGGGTTTAACTCGTTCTAATGCCTAAGCGCCTAACGAGTAGTAGGGCGGCGGGATTATTCCGCCGCCCACTGATTATTTACGTTTCGCTATCCACCGCGGTTTTTTTCGGACTGGCTTTAGGCTTAGTGGGTTCCTGCTTATACCATAAACCGAGATGGTTGATTTGTGCCCAGCCCCATTTTAGCCAGCGCAATACCGCAAAGGCCAACCACAACGACCACAGCAGCATCGCCAGCCGATAGCCCCACAGCGGTAGGCTAATTACCCAGGCCTGCGGGTATAGCTCTTTTGCTCTGTCGGCAAACCAAACTAGGCTATAGGCATAGGAGCCATTGCCGGTAATATGCATATCCGGCCGCGCTAGCAGGCTGTTGGTTATGGTGAAAATTAACACCAGCATGGATAAAAAACTTAGGCTGAACAATAATATTTGGCTGGCTGCAAAAGCACCATTGCTGGGTTCTTTTTGCCAGCGCCCCCGCCAAGCTAAGATGAGCAGCCAGGCGGCAATAAGTATTGGTGCGAACAATTGATTGAAGCCGATGCCTATGCCTAACAATAACCATTCATAGGTTTTAATTGGGGTGCCGCCGTAACGTCCGAGGACGATGGCAACAATGCTGATAACCAACATATACCCCCAGATTAATACCGCAGGCCCCATTTGAGGTCCGCCCACCAGCAACGGCCAGCGATCCCGGGGTAGCTGAATTTTGATCACGTTATTGCTGCTTAGGGCCCCGAGTGTCAAAGCTGGACTGCTGACTTTGCTGCCCAGGGTTTGGCTCTGTTGCCAATTGGCCTCTAGCCATTGTGAGCCGGGCAGTAGATCAACACTCAGCTTAGTTTTGTCTTCGCCTAAGGGGATGGAGCGGCCGTTAACGCTGACATTCTGTAGTTCGGCTCCTGTGGGTAGGTCCAGCGAATAAGCTTGCCCTTGGCTGCTTAAGGCCTTAAAGCTCAGTTTCACGTTTTGGCTGCGCTGACCAACCTGCTGGGTCAGCGAAACCTGCTCAAAGCTAAGGTAACTGCCCTCTACGGCTTTGGGCTCAGTGATTATTAGCTTGACGTTTTCACCGGGCCAAGGGCGCCACTGAGGTACCCAGGCTTGGCCGCTGGGCAGCAGTTGTGGAGTGTCGCGCTCGGGTTGCGATAAGCGCCAGCGATTGTCGGCCTGCAGGCGCCAGCGTTCCAGCCAAATATCTTGCACCGGGGTGCTCAACTCAAGTTCGGCGGCCTTTTTTATGCTCGAGCGCCAGCGCAGGCGCTGTTGTTCGGGCTCAAGCCTAATGTGTATTTTCCCGTCGATTACTTTGAGCCTGCTATCACTGAGTGACTCGCCTGGAAGCAGGGGCAGCTCAATATGAATAGCATTACCGCGACTTAAACGGTGGATTTCTGATTCCATTTGCCAGTCGATACCGAGGCGGACATAACGGTTGATCCGCGCAAAAGCGGGCATCGGGCCAGTTTGTAATACCTGTTGACGATTGGCTTGTTGTTTATTGAGTCGGCTAAAGCTAAGGCTTTTGGCGTGCTCTAAATTGTGTTCCGGTAACTTGGCGCCGACAAGGCTCCAGCCTGGCGCTTGAACCGTGAGGTTGTGGGCCATATCGCTAAAGTCGATACTTAATTTATCGACCTGGCTGATATCTGCTTGGATGTTGAGCTGGTGTATGCCAGCACTGAGCATAATCAGCCATTGCTTGCCCTGCCGGTAGCTGGCGGCGGGCTTGCCATCCAGCTGGATACGGTTGGGCTGCCAGCCGCTGGCAGGCACGGGCAATGGCCAGGCAATAGCACCGCTAGCATTGAGTTGCATATCCAGTTGCAGCTGCTTATCGCTTAGCTTGAGCTCAAGCTGCTGCACACTGCTGCAATCGGGCAGGCAGGCCAGAGGTTTGGTTAGCCGACGCTCCAATTCAGCCAGCAGTTTTGGGCTTGGGGTTTGAGCCATATTACTGGGGCTGTGGCCAAAGCTGGCGACAGCGACCAGGGCGGGCAACAACCAGGTAGCGGCGGTAGCAGTGCTAGCTTTACTGAGCCGCTCGGGCATGAGCGGCCTAAGCATGGGTTTAAACAGCAATAAAGCCAGCAATAGTGGGCTTAAGGCGGCCAGGATATTGGCCAAGGCATTCATCCATGGGCTGGCTAGATACAGGGTCATGCTTTGCTCCTGGCTGACCGGGCCTTGCCAGCGTAGACCTATAGAATTCCAGCGCCATTTGGGCTCGCCGGGACCGGTTTGCACCCGCCGACCGGGGTCGAGCTGCTGGCGTTTATCCGCATGGCTGGAAAGGGCGGCGCCAAGGCGTTTTGAGCGGCGTGGTTTTGATAGTTGGGCAGGTGCCCCGGCCTGCGTACTTAGGTCATCAAAATCAGAAGGTTGGCTTTCTTCAAGCTGCTCAATGGTAGCTTGAGCTTCACTACTCAATTGTTCCGGAGCCTGAGTGTTGCGAGTGCTTGTTATTACGCCTGCTTCTGGCGCCTTGTCCAAATCCGCCACTCGGTGATGCCTATACTCGAGCTGCGGGTAAATTGCGGTTCGAATCTGCTCAACCGCGAAGGGCAGCCAAATAAGCAGCAATAAGCCGCAGCTAAACCAAAAATAGCGTTTTAAGCTGGCTTCCAGCCAGGCGACTACCTTGCCCTTCATCACACCCAGCAGAGCCATTACCCCGATAATATTAAGCCAGATGTAGACCGGGGCATTGTCGCGGTGAAATAACAGCGCCAGGGTCAGCAGGGCGGTGATAGCGGGGATGGGGCCGGCGAGGCGAAGTACCGAAGCGGAAATGATCAATAATAAAAATAAATCCAGCAGGGTCCACTGCGAAACCCAGCTAACGTCCACTTCATCGACGCCGCTGGCATGCAGCAGGGCCCAGCCAGGAGGCAGCTGGAGCTGGCTTTGTACGGCATTAAATTTGTGTTGCCAGCCGCTGGTTTTTAATACCGGTGCCAGCCAATGACCCTTGGCGCTGCGGCTAATAGCATTCACCCTCACCTCGCGCTGGTGAACTTGCAGGCCGATTTGCCCGTTTTCAAGTTCGGTGATCAGTTGCGCCTGACCATTTAGCGTTGCGCGGCCGAGCTGGTTCTCCGGTTGGATTGCTAAGCGCCATTGCTGGTTAAGTTCGCCGCTGATGTTGTCCGAGTGGGTAAAGCCCTGGCCATCAAAATCCAGCCATAGGCGTTTTTTTAAGCTCAGTTTGTTGGCGCTGGGATTGGGGTTGCCCCGGTGCTCGAGGTTAAAGCTTAAGAGTTGTTCGGGTTTTAGCGCCAGTGCCGGTAAATTCGCCCAAGCTTTAGGTACGCCCATTTGCCCTGGGTCGACCGCTTGGCCGCCGTTGAGTTGGTGCCGGTGCAGCTGCGGATAGGCCTGATAAGACCACACTTCTTGTTTAGGCCAGGCCTGGCTGGTGGCTTTAAAGGCTAGGCTGCTTAAAGGCTTAAGTTGCCTAGATTTTATTTCTATGGTCCAGTTTCCTGGCTTAACCAAAACCCGTAAGCTGCCGTCCTCTTCGAGCTTGGCCGGTAAGTTGCTGTTTAGGGCGGTGGCCCGGCTACCGTGAAGTAAGGTTTGTCCTAGGGTAATTTGTCGTTCGCTGCCGCTAACCGTTAGCTCAATCCGGGTGTCGATTTGGGCGGGAATACTGTCGGCTATTTTGCGAAAAACTCGAAGCGCTAGGTGGTCTTGCTGGCTCTGCTTGCCTAGTTTATCAACAGCCTTAAGCCACAACTTATCTTTATTGCGGTTAACCGTCAGCTGGCGCTGGCCATTTTGCCAAAGTTCGACTAAACCTGTACTAGGACTAATGTCGATAGCATCGGGGATTTTTGACCAGCTAATGCGACCTTCAAGCCGATGCAAACCAGGCATTAAGTGGATAACGGGATGATTATTAACCCGCGTTATACTCGCCAGTTTACCGTTTAAGCGCAGCGATGTAGGCCATTGCTGATCGCTGCCGGGTAGTGTGATCGGTTGAGTTTTGTTGGATAGATTATTGATTTTAAAGGCGAATTTTACGCCCTTTGGGTTGACCTCGATGCGCGTCGGGCCAAACCAAAGGCAGTGCTTGGCTTTGCTGTTATAGCGATTGGGGCAGTTGTGTTGCGGATGCTTGGCTAAGACCCATTGCTGCCAGTCCTTTAGAGCCGGGGGCAGGGGTTCAGAATTTACCTCGGCCGCCGTTAAGAATAATAGGCTTAACATTAGTGGGAATACGGTTGTGATGAGTTTGAGTTTACTTAAGCGCTGAACAGCCATAACGAATTCCTTGGCCCATTATAATTTAATTTTTTCCTGATATTGATACGCAAATACACACCAAGGCACTGTTCCTTGATGGTTTCAGTATAAGCGCTATCAACTACGGACCATAGTGAAATAAAAGGTTAGTTGTTTATGCAGGGCGGGTTTCGTCATTTATGGTTGTCACATAAGCGGCTAAGCGGTTTTGGCTGCTGGGTGTTGTTGTCTTGTTGCTTAAGCTCTAATAGCTGGGGGCAGTATCTGCAAAATTTAAGTGATTCGGTATTGCAAAAAGTCGAGGCTCGCTATGGTGCGCGGGCGAAAACCCGGGTTGCCGACTGGAAGAGTTTGATGCTTGCAAACAAAAACAGCAGCAAGCCGGTCAAGGAGCGTAAAAAACTCGATCTTTCGAATGATTTCTTTAACCGAATTAAATGGATAAGCGACCAGGACCACTGGGGCCGTGAGGATTATTGGGCCACCCCGATTGAAATGTTGGGGACCAATGGTGGCGATTGTGAAGATTTCTCCATCGCCAAGTATTTCACCCTAAAGGATATTAATGTCTCCACCGCCAAGATGCGTATCACCTATGTAAAAGCGTTGGCTTACAACCAGGCTCATATGGTATTGGCTTATTACGCTTATCCCAGTGCGGATCCGTTAATAATGGATAATATTAATATGAGAATTTTGCCCGCATCAAAGCGCCGAGATTTATTACCGGTATTTGGTTTTAATGGTGAGAACCTTTGGTTGGCGAAAAATCGCAACAAGAAATTGAAAAATTCCAGCCAAAAGAGCTTGCCCCAATGGCGCAAATTAAATCAAAAGCTGTTGTCTGAAGTAATGTAAGCCTTATTTCGTGCCGATAGACACGTTAAGTGAATGAGTAAGTGGAGGTAGCTATGCGCAGTTTAATGAATATTGTCGCGATGGAGTTGCGGCTTGGGCGCAAGCACGATGATTTGTGGCGAGAAGCTGAGTGTCAAGTAGGGCTGCTCGGGCTTTCGCGTGGCGCTGAGAGATATCAAAAGCAGGTCGCACGTTGTTACGCTCAATTACGTTGTCAGCAACTGGATCGCAGCAGTCATTCATATGTATTTGAGCAGATTCGCAAAGGTCTATACCAGCGTGATCGGGCCTTTATGCTGCAGTTGGCGGTATTGGGGGCTGGTTTGTTTTGCGCGCTGTTGTTGTTTTACCGCGCCAGCGGTGGTGTGATTTAGGACTGTAGCGCCTTGATCTGAAATTTTAAACCAAGTTTGAAATAAAAACGCCCTCATATGAGGGCGTTTTTGATTGCGTGGTTATTACTACGCAGAAGGGTAGTCGCGGCTGGTGTGGCCGGTGTACAGCTGACGAGGACGGCCAATTTTATAAGGATTGGAGATCATCTCATGCCAGTGCGCAATCCAGCCAACGGTACGACCGGTAGCAAAGATTACCGTGAACATATCAGTAGGAATGCCGATCGCCTTCATAATAATGCCGGAGTAGAAATCAACATTGGGGTAAAGCTTTTTCTCAATGAAGTAGGGATCTTCTAGGGCGATTTCTTCCAAGCGCTTGGCAATGGCCAGCAACGGGTCGTTTTCTAGGCCCAGCTCAGACAATACTTCGTCACAGCTTTCTTTCATAACCTTGGCGCGTGGGTCAAAGTTCTTATAAACCCGGTGACCAAAGCCCATTAGGCGGAAAGGGTCGCTCTTGTCTTTGGCCTTGGCAACAAATTCGTCGATGCGATCGACTGTGCCAATTTCTTCCAGCATAGACAATACTGCTTCGTTGGCGCCGCCGTGAGCAGGGCCCCACAAGGTGGCAATACCCGCTGCAATACAGGCGAAGGGGTTGGCGCCGGAAGAGCCCGCTAAGCGAACAGTGGAGGTAGAGGCGTTTTGCTCGTGATCGGCGTGCAATAGGAAGATCTTGTCCATGGCGCGAGCCAATACAGGATTAACCTCAGGGTCGTCACAGGGCGTGCCAAACATCATGTGTAGGAAGTTTTCTGAGTAGCTCAACTTGTTGTTGGGGTACATAAATGGCTGGCCAGTATGGTGCTTGTAGCACATGGCGGCCAGAGTCGGCATCTTGGCAATCAATCGATGCGCAGAAATTTTACGATGTTCTTCATTGGTGATGTCCAATGAGTCATGGTAAAAAGACGCTAAAGCTCCAACTACGCCACACATAATGGACATTGGGTGGGCGTCGCTGCGGAAGCCGCGGAAGAAACGGGAAATGTTTTCATGCACCATGGTGTGGTTGGTGATGGCATCAACAAATTCTTCTTTTTGTTCTTTGTTAGGCAGTTCACCGTTTAGTAGCAAGTAGCAGGTTTCTAAGTAATCTGATTTCTCTGCTAGCTGATCAATGGGGTAGCCACGATGCAATAAAACGCCAGCGCCGCCATCAATGTAAGTGATTTTGGAGTCACAGGCGGCGGTTGCCATAAAACCTGGATCGTAAGTAAAGTAGCCGTTGCTGGTGAGGCTGCTAACGTCGATAACGTCAGGTCCGGTTGAACCGGAGTACATGGGCAATTCTAAGGTCTTATCTAAACCGTCGACCGAAAGGGTTGCTTTCTTGTCAGTCATTACGGGCTCCTATATCTGCTATATAAAGAAATCGATCAACCGGATGGGTTGTTGTTTAAACCATCAAGCTGTCTGCGTGCGTACTTTTTTGACTGGTGATATTTCAAACTTAACGTTGAAATAAAAACCAGCTCTTTCTTGGCCTTTTTTGCATTTTCGAAACATTTCCAATACTTTTCCGCACTAAAAACGTTGGCTAAGGCTCTAATTTGGGCCACAACTATAAGCACCGTGCGGGCATTGTCAATCAAAATACTTGCTAAACATTCGCAAGGGTAGGGCTTAGTATAGTTGTGACCTGGGGCTTATCCAGCGCTACCCTAAGTCCCTATTGGCCTCGCTAGTTTTTTGTCTAGCCAAAGAGTTATTTGCGGGCTTGTCGTCCTAATGAGCATTTTGATCAATCCTTGTGCTAAAAAAGGCCCGGTTAGTTGAGGGGCGGGTTTATGTACTTATTTTTTATAGACTTTTAGCGATATATTGGCTTTTTGTTTGTAATTTAATGGCCCCATCTCTATAATTCTGCGCGTCTCGCAGGGGGGTAAGTGGCGAAATGCTCGTTACTTGCCTATGCTTGGGAGATGGCTATCCTAATTCTTTGGTGTTAACGCCGAACATTAGGAGGGTTATCTCAAACCCGCCCGCTTTACTCAACCATAGCAAAGCAGGCATAACAGGTGTGATACAACCGTGAAAAACAAAAGACCTGTCAATCTTGACATTTCAACTATAAAACTACCCATCACTGCCTATGTTTCTATCCTTCACCGTGCTTCAGGCGTTGCATTATTTGCAGGCGTCGCGATTCTATTGTGTATGTTGGAAGCTAGTCTGAGTTCTGCCGCCAGCTTTAACGAGCTAAAGCAGCAATTAAACAGCCCTCTGGTTCAATTCTTTGTTTGGGCAACTCTAGCAGGCCTGGCCTATCATATGGCAGCTGGCATTCGCCATCTGATCATGGATATGGGCATAGGTGAAACCTTAGAAGGTGGCCAGTTAGGCGCGAAGATCGCCGCTGTGACCGCTGTAGTGCTAATTGTGCTAGCAGGAGTTTGGGTATGGTAACCGCAGTAACAAGCTTTGGCCGCTCAGGCCTATATGACTGGATGATGCAACGAGTAAGCGCTGTCGTAATGGCCGCTTACACTATCTTCCTAGTTGCCTTTATTGTCTTAACGCCAGATTTGGATTACGACACTTGGAAGGCTCTTTACGCGACCTTATGGATGCGCGTTTTTTCTGTGATGACTCTGTTGTCCATTGCTGCTCACGCCTGGATAGGTCTGTGGGCTGTATTAACTGATTACCTCACCAACCGCCTGATGGGCGCGAAGGCTACCGTATTGCGTGTTATTGCGCAGATGGGCCTGGGTGCAGTAACCGTGACCTACCTTGTGTGGGGCATCGAAATCCTTTGGGGAGCTTAAGCAATGGCGAATATGCGTACAATTTCATTTGATGGCATTGTGATTGGCGGCGGTGGTGCGGGTATGCGCGCGGCCTTGCAGCTAGCACAATCCGGCTATAAAACTGCAGTAATTACAAAAGTATTTCCAACGCGTTCTCATACGGTATCTGCCCAGGGCGGCATTACCTGTGCTATCGCCTCTGACGATCCGAACGACGATTGGCGCTGGCATATGTACGACACCGTTAAGGGGTCGGACTATATAGGTGACCAAGACGCAATTGAATATATGTGTCAAGTTGGCCCAGAGGCGGTCTATGAGCTAGAGCACATGGGTCTACCATTCTCGCGTACCGAAGAAGGTCGTATCTACCAGCGTCCGTTTGGTGGTCAGTCTAAAGATTTTGGTAAGGGTGGCCAGGCTGCTCGTACCTGTGCTGCGGCCGACCGTACAGGTCACGCCTTGCTGCACGCCTTATATCAAGGCAACATTAAAAACGACACCGTATTCTTAAACGAATGGTTTGCTATCGATTTGGTGAAAAACCAAGACGGTGCGGTTGTTGGTGTTATCGCCATGAACATCGAAGATGGCGAAGTGGTTTATGTTAAGTCCAAGGCTACAGTGCTTGCCACTGGCGGTGCTGGTCGTATCTATGCCTCAACCACCAATGCCCACATTAATACCGGCGACGGTATTGGCATGTCTCTGCGTGCGGGTTTCCCGGTCCAGGATATTGAAATGTGGCAATTCCACCCCACTGGTATTGCAGGCGCAGGTGTCCTGGTTACCGAAGGTTGTCGCGGTGAAGGCGGCTACTTGGTTAACAAGGACGGCGAGCGTTTCATGGAGCGTTACGCGCCCAATGCGAAAGATCTTGCCGGCCGTGACGTTGTTGCTCGTTCCATGGTGCTGGAAATTCTAGAAGGCCGTGGCGCTGGTCCCAATGGCGACCATGTATTCTTGAAGCTTGACCACTTGGGTGAGGAAACCTTAAACGCTAAGTTGCCCGGTATTCTTGAGCTGAGCCGAACCTTTGCTCACGCCGATCCCGTTAAAGAGCTGGTCCCGGTAGTTCCAACCTGTCACTACATGATGGGTGGCATCCCAACCAATATTGATGGCCAGGCCTTAAATATTGACGCTGACGGTAACGAAACTGTTATTGAAGGCTTCTATGCCTGTGGCGAAGTCGCTTGTGTTTCTGTTCACGGCGCCAATCGCTTGGGCGGTAACTCACTGCTTGATTTGGTCGTGTTTGGACGTGCTTCTGGTTTGTTTATCGAGAAGGCTCTACGTGAAGGCATTAACCTACGTGATGCCACCGAGGCCGATATTGATACGGCGATGGCTCGTTTAAACCGCTTGAACAATACCAACGACGGTGAAAACGCTGCCGCATTGCGGACCGAGTTGCAGGGTGTTATGCAGAACTACTTCGGTGTGTTCCGCAAAGGCGACTTTATGCAGGAAGGCATAAAGAAGCTGGCTGATCTGCGTACCCGGATTGAAAACGTTAAGCTGGACGATAAGTCTAATGCCTTTAACACTGCCCGTATTGAAGCGCTAGAGCTGCAAAACTTGCTGGAAGTTGCCGAAGCTACGGCGATTGCGGCAGAAGAGCGGAAAGAATCTCGCGGTGCTCATGCCCGTGATGACTATACCGAGCGCGACGATGAAAATTGGTTGTGTCACTCCATGTACTACCCAGCGGATAAGAGTGTGGGCAAACGTGCGGTTAACTTCGCGCCGAAAACCATGGATCACTTTGAACCCAAAGTACGTACCTACTAAGCGCGGAGATTGACATATGTTAAAAGTAGAAGTTTATCGCTATAACCCAGACGTCGACGCGGAACCTAAGATGCAAACCTATGAGGTTGATACTCAGGGTAAAGATCTGATGGTTTTGGATGTACTGGAGCTATTGAAAGCTGACGATTCAAGTTTGGCTTTCCGCCGTTCATGCCGTGAGGGTGTGTGTGGTTCCGATGGCATGAATATCAACGGTAAAAATGGCTTGGCTTGTGTTAAAGCATTGTCCGAGTGTGTGGAAAACAATACCTTGATATTGCGTCCGCTACCTGGCTTGCCCGTTATTCGTGATTTGGTGATTGATATGGCTCAGTTCTATGAGCAGTATGAAAAGATCACGCCTTATTTGCAAAATAACGAGCCTGCACCAGCAATCGAACGCCTGCAGACACCCGAAGAGCGCGCCAAGCTAGATGGTTTATATGAGTGTATTTTGTGCGCTTGTTGCTCCACCTCTTGCCCGTCGTTCTGGTGGAATCCTGATAAGTTCATCGGTCCAGCCGGTTTGCTTCAGGCTTATCGTTTCTTGGCGGATAGTCGTGATACCGCTACCGAGTCGCGTTTGGCAAAGTTGGATGATCCCTTTAGTGTTTTCCGCTGTCATGGTATTCAGAATTGTGTCGCGGTTTGTCCAAAGGGTTTAAACCCGACCCGGGCTATCGGTCATATTCGGAATATGTTGATTCAAAGCGCGACCTAGTCACGCTGTATGACGCCTCCGGTTTTGAGTTGGGCCGGAGGTGATTATTAACAAACTCCTATAAAATTATAAGTGGCCGTCAATACTGAACGGCTGCATTGTTTGCCAGCGAAGTTTTCTTCAGCTGCTAAACTACAGTGCGGGACCCAAGCCTTGTTTCCTGCTGCAATTAGAGCAAGGTGTTGAAAGAGAGCGGCGCTGCACAAAACGTGCAAAGCTGGACCAGTTTTACCGAGAGTGCGCCTTTATAGTTCGCTTCTCGGCCAGCCTTGTTAATTGGCTTAAACGCCAATAGCTTGCTGGCAGTAACAAGGTTATCGTTGTAAAACGAAGACTTAAATTAGCTTTATCGCATTAGCGGTAATAAATATAGCAGGGGTATTTCGGGCTCAGCCTGAACTATCTGTAATGAAGTTCAAATCAGTTCGCAAGAGATATTTCTTCGGACGAAATTGGGCTTCTGGGTAATACGCGCAAAGGATATTAAATCTCTCTAGCCAGATCGAGCGATAATATCCGGCGGCGGCAATATGCTGCTCGCCTTGTGGTTTTGCTGTTTTTTGTAGTAGTTTTACAAACTTTTCGCTTAATTTTGAAACTTTTGTAGTAAAAACGCATAACATAAGAAGCACAGCATCTTGCTTTCATTACCATTGAGAGTGCGATTTTGGCACGCGATTTTTAGCCCAGTGCAAGGCAGGGCCGCGCACAGTGAGGGAACGTATGAGTAATACGTGACCGATCGAGCACGGAACTAACGCCGCACTGGGCTAAAAAGCGCCGACAAAATTCGCTCACAACAGGTGGCAGCCCCAATTTGATTGGTGGGCAACAATGCAAGAAAGCATCATGGAGCTACTTTGGAGCACCTCCCATATATCCGGTGGGAATGCGGCCTATGTAGAGGATCTCTACGATACCTATTTACACGATCCCAATGGCGTGCCGGAAGAATGGCGCAGTTATTTTGATCAGCTTCCCAGGGTTAACGGTGTAGTAACCCAGGATACCCCTCACTCTGTAATTCGGCAGCACTTCGAATTGCTGGGTAAAAATAGGGCTAGGCCACTGGCCGCTCCCGGTTCCGGTGGCATAAATATTGAGCACGAAACCAAGCAAATTGGTGTCGTTCAGCTCAGCAGCTCATACCGTTTCCGTGGTCATAAAAAAGCTTCCCTCGATCCGCTTGGCTTAATGGTGCGCGAACCTGTGCCTGATTTAGAGCTGGGCTATCACGGTTTGACGCCGGCTGATTTAGATACTGTGTTTCAAACCGGCAATCTATTTATTGGTCAGGACGAGGCGCCGCTAAAAGATATTATCGCCGCACTGGAGCAAACCTATTGTGCTTCGGTTGGCCCTGAAATTATGCACGTTACTGATTTCGCAGAAAAACAGTGGTTGCAGCAGCGTTTGGAGTCCGTGCGCTCCAAACCAGAATTTAGTGCCCAGATTAAAACTGATATTCTCGAGCGTTTAACCGCAGCCGAAGGTTTAGAGCGCCACCTGGATTCAAAATACCCCGGTACCAAACGTTTTGGTTTGGAAGGTGCAGAGAGTCTAATTCCAATTCTTGATGGCACCATCAAGCGTTGCGGCCATTTTGGCGCCAAGGAAATCGTATTGGGCATGGCTCACCGGGGCCGCTTAAACACCCTGGTCAATGTCTTAGGTAAGAACCCGTCCGAGCTGTTCGAAGAATTTGAAGGCAAGCGTCAGCTGGCAGACAGCTCCGGTGATGTCAAATACCATCAGGGTTTTTCTTCCAATGTAATGACCCCGGGTGGCGAAGTTCACCTGGCGATGGCGTTTAACCCCTCGCATTTGGAAATTGCTTCCCCCGTGGTTGAAGGCTCGGTTAGAGCCAGACAAGATCGCCGTGGCGATGCTGCTGGCAATCAGGTAGTACCCATTGTGGTACATGGTGATGCAGCCTTTGCTGGCCAGGGTGTGGTCATGGAAACCTTCCAGATGTCACAGACCCGGGCATATTACACAGGCGGTACCATCCATATTGTTTTGAACAACCAGGTCGGTTTTACCACCAACCGTCGTGAAGATTCGCGCTCGACGGAATACTGCACCGACGTTGCCAAGATGATTGAATGTCCAATTTTCCACGTCAATGGTGACGACCCTGAAGCGGTAGCATTTGTTACTCAGCTTGCTGCGGACTACCGCAATGAGTTTCACAAAGACGTGGTGATTGATTTAGTTTGTTATCGTCGACGCGGCCATAATGAAACCGATGAGCCATCCGCTACTCAACCATTGATGTACCAGGCTATTCGTAAACAAAAAACCACTCGCACCTTATATTCGGAGCAATTGGTGGGCGAAGGTATTCTCAGTCAAGATGAAACTGACACCCTGGCCAACGAATATCGCGCTCGGTTAGATCGTGGTGAGCATGTTGCCCATGGTTTGGTCAGCGAACCGGATGCATCGATGTTTGTCGATTGGAGTCCGTTTATTGGCCACGGCTGGCAAACCGAAGGTAATACCGGCTACGACCTACAGCAGTTGCAGGAAGTAGGGCTGCAGATATCTAATATTCCTGACGGCGTTCAAGTTCAGCGCCAGGTCGGTAAAATTTATGCTGATCGCAATAAAATGGCCCAAGGCGCATTGCCAATTAATTGGGGCATGGGTGAAACTTTGGCTTATGCGACCTTGCTTAAGGAAGGCTATGGCATAAGAATTACTGGCCAAGACGTGGGCCGCGGTACTTTTTCTCACCGCCATGCGGTAGTGCACAACCAGAAAGACGCCGAAGTTTATACACCGTTAAAGAATATTACCGAGAACCAGCCTCAATTCGATTTGTTCGATTCGTATTTATCCGAAGAAGCGGTGTTGGCGTTTGAATATGGCTATGCCACTACCCGCCCCGGTGGGTTGGTAATTTGGGAGGCTCAATTTGGTGACTTTGCCAATGGTGCCCAAGTAGTTATCGATCAATTTATTACCTCGGGTGAGCAAAAGTGGGGCCGCTTATGTGGTTTGACTATGCTGTTGCCGCATGGGTATGAAGGTCAAGGGCCGGAGCATTCCTCGGCTCGCTTGGAGCGCTATCTACAAATGTGTGCTCAGCACAATGTCCAGGTCTGTATTCCAACCACGCCGGCTCAGGTTTTCCATATGCTACGCCGACAAGCGATTAGACCAATGCGTCGGCCTTTGATTGTAATGTCACCTAAGTGGATTTTGCGTCACAAATTAGCGACGTCGACGCTGGAAGACCTGGCGGATGGTGGCTTCCAAAACGTGATTGGCGATAGCCTAGAGGATAAGTCTAAGGTTAAGCGCGTTGTTTTATGTTCTGGTAAGGTCTATTACCATTTGTTGGAAGCTCGGATGGAGCGTGAACAAGATGACGTCGCGCTGGTGCGCTTGGAGCAACTGTATCCCTTCCCGGATCAGGAAGCCCAGGCCGAATTGGCCAGCTATCCTAACTTGGAAAATGTGGTTTGGTGTCAGGAGGAACCTAAAAATCAGGGTGCGTGGTATCAAAGCCAGCATCACTTTCGTCGCGCTATCGACGCAGTTGACTCAAGTTTGCCGCTTAAGTTTGCCGGTCGCGAGGCATCGGCTGCGCCGGCGGCAGGTTACATGTCCAAGCACATTGAACAGCAGAATCGTTTTATCGATGAAGCCCTAACTCTTTAAGAACCAAATACTGAATAGGGCTTCAGCCCTCAAGGAAACTAGAAGCAATGACTATCGAAATTAAAACTCCTACTTTTCCAGAATCCGTCCAAGACGGTGAGGTAGCCACGTGGTATAAACAGCCAGGTGACGCAATCGCTCGCGATGAGCTGATTGTTGATATTGAAACGGATAAAGTGACCCAAGAAGTGGTATCACCCGCTGATGGCGTACTAAAAGAAATTTTTAAAAATGAAGGTGACACGGTTGTTTCTGAGGATGTCTTAGCGACCATCGAAGTGGGTGCTGTGGCGACGGCTGCACCGGTTGCAGCGGCTACCGCTGATGCCGTAGTAGCGACTGCTGATACGGTAGCAAGCCCGGCAGCACGCAAAATGGCCCAGGAAAAGGGCATTGATTTGGCCGTGGTTGCTGGCAGTGGTAAAAACGGTTTAATTACCAAAGAAGATATTGCCAACTACCAGGCTCCAGCCGCAGCTAAAGCACCGGCACCCGCAAAAGCTCCAGCAGCGGTTGCTGATATTTCTTTGCCCGCTGGCGAGCGTGTTGAAAAACGTGTGCCTATGACTCGGATGCGCAAGCGCATTGCTCAGCGATTGATGGAAACCTCGCAAGGTACTGCGATGTTAACTACCTTCAATGAAGTCAACATGGCGCCTATTATGGCCCTGCGTAGCAAATACAAAGAGCAATTCGAAAAGTCACACAACGGCACTCGTTTGGGCTTTATGGGCTTCTTTGTTAAAGCTGCTACCGAAGCGCTACGTCGCTTCCCCGCAGTCAATGCCTCCATTGACGGTGATGATGTGGTTTACCACGGCTATCAAGATATCAGTGTGGCGGTTTCCACCGAGAAGGGCTTGGTGGTTCCGGTATTGCGTAATACCGAAAACATGAGCCTGGCGGAAGTAGAAAATACCATTCGTGATTTTGGCATGCGCGCCCGTGACGGCAAATTGGGCATGGATGAAATGATTGGCGGTACCTTCTCAATCACCAATGGTGGTGTGTTTGGTTCTCTTATGTCGACTCCAATCCTGAATCCACCGCAGACTGCCATTTTGGGTATGCACAAGATTCAAGAGCGTCCCATGGCGGTTAACGGTGAAGTTAAAATTTTACCAATGATGTATTTAGCGGTGTCCTATGATCACCGTTTAGTCGATGGTAAAGACGCCGTGCAGTTTTTGGTGGCAATTAAGGATATGTTAGAAGATCCAGCTCGTATTTTATTAGAACTATAATAGCGGCAGGCTAAATCTCAAGCACCTCGTTTGAGTTACGATTGTACTTTTATTGAATTAGGCCCGGTCAATGACCTACTATTGACCGGACTTTTTGAAACCTATTTATACGCTGAGAAATGAAATGTCAGATAAATATGATGTGATTGTTATTGGTTCAGGCCCGGCTGGCTATGTTGCCGCAATTCGTGCAGCCCAATTAGGCTTGAAAACAGCCTGTATCGAAAAGTGGAAAAATGATCAGGGTGCCGGCGTTAACGGCGGTACTTGTTTAAACGTCGGTTGTATTCCATCCAAGGCCTTGCTTGACAGCACCCATAAATATCACGCTGCCAAAGAAGATTATGCCAGTCACGGTATTAGCACTGGTAAGGTTAGCATTGACGTGCCAGCAATGATTGCCCGCAAGGCAAAAATTGTCGATCAAATGTCCGGCGGTATCACCGGTCTATTTAAAGCCAACAAGGTAACGTCGTTATACGGTACCGGTAAATTGTTGGCCGGACGGCAAGTAGAATTTACCGACAACGATGGCAAGGTGCAGGTTTTAGAAGCTGACAACGTTATCTTGGCTACCGGTTCGGTACCGGTAAATATCCCCAGCGCGCCGGTTGATGAAAAAGTAATCGTAGATTCCACTGGGGCCTTAGAGTTTTTGGAGGTTCCTAAGCGCTTAGGTGTTATAGGAGCGGGTGTTATTGGCTTAGAGTTGGGTTCAGTATGGGGGCGTTTAGGCTCTGAGGTTGTTTGCCTTGAGGCCATGGATAGCTTTCTAGCGACTATGGACCAGCAGATTGCCAAAGAAACCCAAAAGATTTTGACCAAGCAGGGCCTAGAAATTCGCCTTAGCTGTCGCGTTACTGCCTCTGAGGTGAAAGGCGATGAAGTTGAAGTGACATTTACCGATGCCAAGGGCGACGAGCAAAAGCAAACCTTCGATCGATTGATTGTCTGCGTTGGCCGACGTCCATATACCGAAGGCCTGCTGGCCGGTGACAGTGGCGTTAATTTGGATGAGCGTGGCTTTATTTATGTTAACGATTTATGTTCCACCAGTGCTCCAGGCGTTTGGGCGGTGGGCGATGTCGTTCGTGGTCCTATGTTGGCACACAAAGGCTCGGAAGAAGGTGTGATGGTCGCTGAGCGTATTGCCGGCCAGAAGCCTCTGGTAAACTACGATATCATTCCATCGGTTATTTATACTCACCCGGAGGTGGCTGCTGTAGGTCGTACTGAAGAGCAAGTAAAAGCTGACGGCGACGACTATAATGTTGGTGTGTTTCCTTTCTTGGCGATTGGCCGCGCGGTAGCATCCGACCAAGCCGAAGGCATGGTGAAGATGATTGCCGATGCGAAAACTGACCGGGTATTGGGTTGCCATATCGTTGGTCCCAATGCGGCCGACCTAGTTCAGCAGGTTGCTCTGGCGATGGAGTTTGGCACTACTGCGGAAGATATTGGTATGACGGTATTTAGTCATCCCACCTTCTCCGAAGCAGTGAAAGAAGCGGCTCTGGCCGTGAATGGCCACGCTATTCATATGCCCAACCGTAAGCGTCGTAAATAAGCGACGCTAACGTATTTTAAGTTAGTGGCCTGTTGTTGCCATTGACTTGGGAGTTACAAGCCAGGCTCTAATTTAGCTGGTTATTAACCCTCGTAAGTAATTACAATAACAACAGGTAGGGCGCTGGCCAGCGCATTTGGGCCAGTTATTGCGATAAAGTTGAAGACTTTGTTACAACAGACGTGAGACGCAAGGCTAGTAATAGCTCGGTGTTTTAAAATCAGTAAAGGCGCTGCGTATATGGCGCCGTTAAATACGGAAAATCAACATGAATTTGCATGAGTATCAGGCCAAGCAATTGTTTGCCGAATACGGCTTGCCTGTTTCTAAAGGTGTCGCAGCTGAGACACCTGCTGAAGCAGCGGGTGCCGCGGCCATTATTGGCGGCGACAAGTGGGTTGTAAAAGCACAGGTTCACGCCGGTGGCCGCGGTAAAGCGGGCGGTGTTAAGCTGGTTACTTCAAAAGCTGAAATTGAAGAGTTTGCCAAGCAGTGGCTGGGTAACAACCTAGTTACTTATCAAACAGATGAAAACGGCCAGCCTGTTAGCCGTATCTTGGTTGAGACTTGCACCGATATCGCACAGGAATTGTACCTGGGCGCGGTGGTTGACCGTTCTACTCGTCGTATCGTCTTTATGGCGTCCACCGAAGGTGGCGTAGAGATTGAAAAGGTTGCGGAAGAAACTCCCGAGAAGATTCTAAAAGCTGAAATCGATCCTTTGGTTGGTGCCCAGCCTTATCAAGCCCGCGACCTAGCATTCCAGTTAGGACTGAAAGGCGTTCAGATTAAGCAGTTCACCACGATTTTCCTTGGCCTGGCCAAAATGTTTGAAGATTTCGACTTCGCATTATTGGAAATTAACCCTTTGGTTATTACCGATGAAGGTAATCTGCATTGCTTGGATGGTAAGATCAACATTGATTCCAATGCTATGTATCGCCAGCCTAAGATCAAAGAAATGCACGATCCCTCCCAGGAAGATGAGCGCGAAGCTCATGCTGCCAAGTGGGAACTGAACTACGTAGCGCTAGATGGCAACATCGGCTGCATGGTTAACGGTGCTGGTCTAGCCATGGGTACCATGGATATTGTTAAGTTGCACGGCGGTGAGCCGGCCAACTTCCTTGACGTAGGCGGCGGCGCAACCAAAGAGCGTGTAATCGAAGCGTTCAAAATCATCTTGTCTGATACCACCGTGGAAGCGGTTCTTATCAACATCTTCGGCGGCATCGTTCGCTGTGACCTGATCGCCGAAGGCGTTATTGGTGCAGTAGAAGAAGTTGGCGTAAAAGTGCCAGTAGTTGTTCGTCTTGAAGGTAACAACGCCGAGCTGGGTACAAAAGTACTGGCCGATAGTGGTCTGAATATTATTGCGGCCACTAGTTTGACTGATGCTGCACAGCAAGTAGTTAAAGCTGCGGAGGGCAAATAAATGAGCGTACTAATCGACAAAAATACCAAAGTATTGTGTCAAGGTTTCACCGGTGCCCAAGGTACTTTCCACTCTGAGCAAGCCATCGAATATGGTACGCAAATGGTTGGTGGTGTAACACCTGGTAAGGGAGGTACTACTCACCTGGGCCTACCCGTGTTTAATACCATGCGTGAAGCTGTGGCTGAAACTGGCGCTGACGCATCAGTAATTTATGTGCCTGCGCCTTTCTGTAAGGATTCAATCCTGGAAGCGGCCAACTCCGGCGTGAAGTTGATTGTCTGTATTACTGAAGGCATTCCAACCTTGGATATGCTGGACGCTAAAGTTAAGTGTGATGAGCTGGGTGTACAGCTAATCGGCCCTAACTGCCCCGGTGTTATCACTCCAGGCGAATGTAAAATTGGCATTATGCCTGGTCACATTCACCTGCCTGGTAAAGTAGGTATCGTATCTCGTTCAGGTACCTTGACCTATGAAGCGGTTAAGCAGACGACTGACTTTGGTTATGGTCAATCTACCTGTGTTGGTATTGGCGGCGATCCAATTCCCGGTTCTAACTTCATCGATATTTTGGAAATGTTCCAAGCCGATGATAAGACCGAAGCTATTGTGATGATTGGCGAAATCGGCGGTTCTGCTGAAGAAGAAGCAGCCGCGTACATTAAAGCCAATGTTACCAAGCCTGTTGTATCTTACATTGCTGGTGTTACCGCACCTGCAGGCAAGCGCATGGGCCATGCTGGCGCCATTATCTCTGGTGGTAAAGGTACCGCTGATGAGAAGTTTGCTGCGCTGGAAGACGCCGGTGTTAAAACCGTACGCTCTTTAGCCGACATCGGTGTTGCTCTAAAAGAAATTACCGGCTGGTAAGCTCGATTAGATCTTAGACACAAAAAACGCCAGCTTATGCTGGCGTTTTTTGTTGTTTGCTGGGCGTGTTTAACCAGCGCGCTGAAATAAATTATTGAACCTATCCACTGATAGCAAATGATTGTAGATAAGCTCCAACGAGCCGTTTTGTTGCAGCTTGTAGATATCTTGCTCGGGTAGTTTGTTTAACTTTTCTCGGCTGACCACTAAAAATCCAGTCAGGGAAGATTTTTCTTGGCCTTCACGTTCGATCACCGCATGGCTTTCCTCAAGAATATCGAGCCCTTGTAACTGCTGGCAAAACAGCCGGCTGCGTTCCATTTCATCTTCAAAATCTTTGATAAATTGAATCATCTGCTGCAAGAAATCCGATTGTTGCTCACCATTGAATAGCGGCTTTCCCTTCTCTTCTTGGTTTAGCCCGGCATAGGATTCATCGATACAGATGGTCAGTTTATTATCCTCTCCGGCGGCGACAATAAAGGGGTAGCGCCGTATATAAGCCGGAATATAGTGCTGCAACCACTGACCATCGGGGTCAATAAATAGGTTTTGTTGATCTTTTAAGCCGGTTACCGCCACTGGCATTAACTGCTCATTATTGAGCACAAAGACGACTGGGTAGCTAATAGCCGCTTTGGCGAATTCACTGATGCCGACCACGATGGAGTTGGACTTACGGGCGAATTCGAAGTTGGTCAACGGCTCAATATAATGGTCTTTATGTTTTTCGGTGTTTAATGGGCCAACCTTTTGGTAGAACATCGGCAACATAATTCAATCCTTGTGCATTAATTATAAAAAGTATCAGCAAAGCCTAACCGTACCTTATTTCGGCCCTAGGTAAAACCGCTTAAATAGATTGAAGGGGCAGGGGATGATTACCAGTACTTATGGGTTTTATGGTCGGGAGATCAATGCGGGGGGAGTGAGTTACTGGCTTTGTACCTGTTGCGTGGGGATCTCGACGACACCGACCTCGGTGGACAAAAAGCTGGAAATTACCTCAGCATCATCGGGTCGCTGGTAATAATACCCCTGACCTTGGTCACAACCTAATTCTTTAAGGCGCTGATGGGTTTCCAAATCTTCTACGCCCTCGGCTACCAAGGTTAAATTCAGGTTTTTGCCTAGCTGGATAATGGTCTTAACGATACTCTCCTGATCGGGATCAGTGAGCATGTCCTTAACGAAGGAACGGTCGACTTTTAGCACGTCGATCGGAAGTTGGGTTAAATAAGCCAGTGAGGAATAACCGGTACCGAAGTCATCCACAGATATTTTGTGCCCTAATTGCTGCAAGGTTGCGATAATAAAAATAGACGTCGACATATCCGTCATGATCATGCTTTCGGTAATTTCAAATTCCAGTAGGCTCTTGTCAAAGGTGTATTGGTTGCTTATTTCCTGCACCTGCTCAACAAAATTTACCTCTAAGAGCTGCTTGGCCGAAACATTAACCGCAATGCCCAGCTTAATGCCTTGCTCTGACCACTCTTGTAATTGCATGCATACTTTTTTAATCACGGTTAGACCAATTTGAATAATAAGCCCGGTCCTTTCGGCGGCCTCGATAAACAAACCGGGTGCTACCATGCCATCGCCAGGTTTGTTCCACCTGATTAGAGCCTCTAAGGCGATGGTTTTTCCACTGGCTATATTAATTTTGGGTTGGTAATGCACCACAAATTGGTCCTGTAGCATGGCGGTGCGCATATCTGATTCCAGTTTTAATATTTCCAATGACTGGTGATTCAGGCGTTCGGTATAAAAACTATAGGTATTGCCGCCGCGTTTCTTCGACGCATACATGGCCGCATCGGCGTTCTTAATTAAGTCATCGGCATTGTCACCATCCTCGGGAAATACGGCGATACCGACGCTTAGAGAAATATATAGGCTTTCGTCATCCAGTATCAAAGGGTGTTTGAACTGCATAAACAGCTTCTTGGCTACTAGGCTCATATCTTCTACCTGGTTTAGGGATTCCACCAGTATCACAAATTCATCACCGCCTAAACGCGCCACAGTATCGGTTTCGCGCAGGGATTTTTGGCTGCGGTTGGCAAACTCTAGCAGCATCATATCGCCGTGGTGGTGGCTGAGGGAGTCGTTGACCGCTTTAAATCGGTCGAGGTCAATAAACATTAGGCCGAAGCTGCGGCTGTCGTTGCGTTTCGCATTAACCACTGCGTGACGGATACGTTCATTAAATAGATTACGGTTGGGTAATTTGGTCAAGCTGTCGTAATTGGCGAGGCGCACCAGTTCCTTTTCATTCTGGATGCGACTGCTCATATCCGCGAACGCATAGACCAAATAATCGCCTTGGCCGGCATCTTGCTGAACCTGGGTGATTTTGCATTCAATAGGAGTCTCGTCACCTAAGACTGTTTTTATCCAAGTATTGCCGCGCCATTCACCGTGAGCTTGTAGGGCCTCCCATATGACCAGCATCTCTTCCTTGCCAATTTTTGATGAATAAAACTGCATACTCGTGCCGAATTCAAAGTCGTCCGTACAGCCTACCAGTTGCCTAAACGCCTTATTAGTCGCCACTATTTTCCAATCGAGATCTACCACGCAAAAGCAATCCTGGGCATTTTCAAAGCATTTGGCGTAGAGGTGGATTTTGTCATCGCTTTGTTTTTGGTGGCGGTATATTTTCCATAGCTGAATCACCCCAAAAACTAGCAGCAGAGCGATGGCAAGCACGAGTACTGTGTAATCGGTGATTATGGCCTCGGCTATAGCGACCAGGGCTGGCAGGATTGGTGAGGTCGGCGGTTGTGCGTGCGGAGGGCTTAAAGCGTTGCTGCAAGCCCCCGACGAATGGAGCAGTGGCATTATTGGAAGTACGATGTACCAAAACCTATATATCATCAAAATTCTCAATAAATTTACAAACTGATGCCTAGCTTCCTTGCCGATTGTCCTGTCGCTATAAATGTCGTCTAATTATCGAGATTTTGTATAGGAAAAAAGTACCAGATTTAATGGATTCAGATAAATGAACCCATTCTGTCGTTTAAAGCATTAATTAACGGCTGTTATTTGCTGGAGTAAAGTAGTGTCAACCACTTTGACTGGGGCAACTGGGCTGCCAGAATAGCCGTCTAATAACTATCCCACGATGTAGCAACAAAAATAAGGCAGCTTATGTTAAGCGCAATCAATCTTGGTAAAACTGTGGCAACCGCTGAAGGCCCGCTGGCTATTCTCGACTCAATCAATTTCACCATAACGGCAGGCGCGAGCTTGGCGATTATTGGCGCATCAGGTTCGGGGAAGTCGACTTTGTTAGGAATTTTAGCCGGCTTAGATACGCCCAGCAGTGGCGAAGTTGAACTGGACGGGCAGCAGCTGTCTTGCTTAGACGAAGAAGGCCGGGCCCGAGTGCGGGCGGCGTCGGTAGGTTTTGTCTTTCAGAGCTTTCAATTATTACCGGGTTTATCGGCCTTAGAAAACGTAATGCTGCCGCTTGAGCTGCATGGCGTCAACCAAGCCGAGGCCAAAGCCAGCCGGTTTTTAAGGCGGGTAGGGCTGGAGCACCGGATGCAACATTATCCCAAACAATTGTCGGGCGGTGAGCAGCAGCGAGTAGCAATCGCCCGCGCCTTTGCCAGCGAGCCAAGGGTGCTGTTCGCCGATGAGCCCACCGGTAACTTGGACTCAAAAACCGGCGCCAAGGTAATTGAGCTACTGTTTGAGCTAAACCAAGAGCAGGGCACTACGCTGGTCTTAGTTACCCATGAGAAGCGTCTAGCAGAGCGCTGCCAGCGCCGCATTGAACTAGATGGCGGTCGGCTGCTGCACGATTCAGCCCTAGTCAATACGGCTGAGCCTGCCTTATGCTGAGTGTTAAACTATTATGGCGTAATTGGCGCAGCGGCGAATTGAGACTGTTGGCGATGGCGATTCTGTTGGCCGTGGCGGTCGTCAGTGCGATCAATATCTTCACCCAGCGCCTGGAAGTCGCTCTTATTGCTCAGAGCAATACCTTCCTCGGTGCCGACCGTATTATTCGGTCTTCCCACCCGGCCTCAGCTGAACAGCACGCACAGGCGGCCAAAGCCGGCATGCGCCAAGCTCGTACGGTTCAATTTAGCTCGATGACCTTCGCCGGCGAGCGTATGCATTTGGCCTCAGTTAAAGCGGTTAGCGAAACCTATCCCTTGTTGGGGCAGCTTGAATTAAGCGAGCAGGCTTTTAGCAAAAATCCGGCCCAACTGGAGCAGGTCGTGGGTGCCCCCAAGCCGGGTACCGCATGGGTTGATTCGAGAATTTTACCGCTGCTAGATATTGAAATTGGCGATGCTATCGGTGTTGGCGAAATTGATCTAAAGGTTAGCAAGGTCATTGTGCGCGAACCCGACCGGGGCGATAGTTTTAGCCTGTTTGGCGCTCGAGTAATGATCAACCTCAAGGACCTGGCTGCGACTGAAGTGGTGCAACCGGGCAGTCGCATTCAATACAATTGGTTGCTGGCCGCGGCAGATGAGCCGCTGCACAAATTCTTAAACGAGCTCAGCCTTAGCGACCATCAAAAAGTGATTGATTTACAAGCAGCCCAGCGCGGTCTATCGCGCACACTGGGTACCGGCCGGCAGTTTTTGAGCCTGGCTGGAATGATTGGGGTGCTGCTGGCGGGTGTTGCCATCGCGATTGCGGCACAACAGTTTGCCCGCCGTCATACCGATCAGGTGGCCTTGCTGAAAAGCCTAGGCGCGAGCGCCTGGAAGGTAAGGATGCTGTATGCGTCGCAGCTATTTATTATTGCTGCCCTGGCTTCTCTTGTAGGGGTACTTGCCGGGGAGCTGATTCAACGCCTAATTAGTTCGGCGGTCAGCGCTATTTATCCGTTGGAATTGGCGGCTGCGCCTCTGAGTGCGTATTTTATTGGGGCTCTGACCGGTATGGTTTGCCTGGTCTTTTTTGCCCTGCCGCCGCTGTGGTATCTGCCAACGGTATCGCCTTTAAAAGTACTGCGGCGCGAGTTAAGTGCCAACAATGTGTCACGCTGGATGCAGGGGCTACTCGGTTGCAGTGCGGTATTTTTCCTGGTCTGGATTTATAGCCAAGATATAAAGCTGACAGCCTCCATACTGGTGGCGTTCTTATGCCTGGCCTTGGTCGCGGGATTATTGGCGTTGTTGCTGTTACAGTTGGGGCGACGGCTAGGCATGAAAGCGGGTAGTAGTTGGCGTTTAGCTTGGTCTAACCTGCAGCGGTATCGCGCGCAAAGCGTGATGCAAATTTTGGTTTTTGCTACGGCAATCATGCTCTTGATCGTGATAACGGTGGTGCGTACCAGCTTAATTGACGAGTGGAAATTTAGCTTACCTGAGGATGCTCCGAACCACTTTTTTGTTAATATATCCGCTGCCGAACTGGAGTCAGTCGAGGCAATTTTAAAGCAGCGTCAAATTAGCCATAATGGTCTGTACCCAATGGTGCGTGGACGCATTGTTAAGGTTAATCAACAGCCGCCCACGGCACAGCAGAAAAGCAACAGCAGCATATTTCGTCGCGAATCTAACTTAAGCTGGAGCCAGGCGCTGCCGCTTAAAAACGAAATTACCAGCGGTCTGTGGTGGGATCAATGGCAAGCGGCTGAACCCGGTTTGGCCGGGGTGTCGGTTGAACGTGAACTGGCTGAAGAACTGGATTTAAAGTTAGGTGATAAATTGGGCTTTAGCATCGGCGGTTTAGCGCTGGAGGCTGAGATTGCAAGTTTCAGAAGTCTAAACTGGGACACCATGCAGCCCAATTTCTATTTCTTATTTTCGCCGGGAACCCTGAAATCCTATAGCCCAAGCTATATGACCAGTGTCTATATTCCCAACCAGGAAAAGCGTATTTTAAATACCTTGCTGAGAAACCATCCGACCATGTTAGTGATTGAAATGGATTTGGTGATCGAGCAGATTCAGAAACTTACCCAACAAGTGAGTGATGGCGTCGAGCTAGTATTGGCCTTGGTATTGCTCGGCGGTATTATGGTTTTGCTGGCGGCGGTAAACGCCAGTATGGATTACCGCATGCAGGAAGCCGGTATTTTGCGTGCATTAGGCAGTACCGCTAAACGTATACTCGGCAGTACCTTTTTGGAGTTTTTTATGCTCGGTATCTTGGCGGGCCTGATTGCTGTCCTGGGTGCTGAAATTTTACTGATTGGTTTACAGCACTGGGTGTTGGAACTACCGCTACAGCCGCATTATTGGAGCTGGGTACTCGGCCCCTTGTTTGGTGGCGCCCTTGTCGCCAGTTTGGGTTTGTGGGCCAGCCGAGCGGCGGTATCGGTACCACCGGCAGTTGTATTAAGAGAGCTGTAAGCCATCGCCAGGAACAACAGGTGGTGGCGGTATCGCGCGGCTATTATTTTGAAATGCTAACTTAAGGAGATAAGTATGATTAAGCTGTTTGGTTTTGGCCCTGCGTTTGGTGTTCCTGATCCATCGTCCTTTGTCATGAAAGTTGATTGCTATTTACGCATGGCCGCGATTGATTATGAACTCGACCTCAGTGCTGCAAATCTACAAAAAGCACCAAAAGGTAAGTTGCCTTATATTGAGCAGGACGGTAATACCCTCGCTGATTCTCAATTTATTTTGAACGCCTTAGATGAAAAATATAGGCAACCCCTAGATTCATGGCTGACCGATGAGCAGCGCGCTTGGTCGGTATTGGCTACCAAGTCTTTGGACGAAAACCTGTATTGGTGCCTGGTTTACTCGCGCTGGATTGATGATGAAAGCTGGCCATTAACCAAGGCGGCCTTTTTTGATGTTTTACCGCCAGTGGTGCGTAATATAGTGCCGATTATTGCCCGCCGAAGCGTCCGGAAAAATTTATTTGGCCACGGCATGGGTCGCCACAATGCCGCTGAAATTGCCGATATTGCTGATCAAACCCTAATGGCATTATCTCTTGTTTTGGCCGATAAGCCTTATTTTATGGGAGATAAACCCTGTAATCTCGACGCTACCGCGTTTGGCCTACTAAGCCTGTTTGCCCTAACCACTACGCGCAATACCATGACCGATCTGATATTGAAATACGATAATCTAATGCAGTACTGTCGACGTAATGCCGAACAGTATTACCCCGGTGAATTTGAGGCGGTGGCTTAATCCATGGCGGAAAGTTTTACCTTGCCGGTGGTTGCTCACATAGAATCACCCTATAAAGAGAAATTTGGTATCCCCAGGCAACCGGGCTTGGCACCTAGTGTGCTAGGTCGGGTTGTTCTACAGGGTGAATATAATCAAGCCGATTGTGTTGCCGGGCTGGAAAATTGTAGTCATATTTGGTTGCAGTTTGTATTCCACCAAAGCTTACATCACAGCTGGCGGCCTAAGGTTCGGCCGCCGCGCTTAGGCGGCAATGAATCGATGGGCGTGTTTGCCACTCGTTCGCCGGTACGGCCCAGTGCTATCGGGCTTTCAGTAGTTAAACTTGAAGATATTCAATTGGGCGACAAGGTTGAGCTTATTATTTCAGGTATGGATCTATTAGACCAAACCCCGGTACTCGATATTAAACCCTATGTGCCCTATGTTGATTCCGTCGCCGGAGCGAGTAACCAATTTGCCGAGGCCGCGCCGGTTTTACATCAGGTTGAATTTGAGCCGCTCTGTGAGCAATTCTGCCTGCAGTATTACCAGCAACACACTATCGACTTGAAACAGATGCTAGTAGAGATTTTGCAGCAGGATCCTAGGCCCGCGTATCAACGCAAGGCCTCTGCAGAGCGGATCTATGGCATGAAATTTTTAAACTTCGATATCCGCTGGCGTTATACCGCTGGCGTTAACAGTATTGCTGCGGTTCGTTTATTAGAAATAAATAGCTGCGCTTAAACCGACTGATCTTGGTAGCGGCTGCGGTATTTACGCTGCAGCCGAGCAGAGCGAAGCTGCTCGGTAATAAGTGAGTATAGCGCTGAAGGTTTTGCCAAGCTGGTCTTACCTTGGCCTAGCCTACGCATTTGCCGTTTTACCACTGCCATACTCGCGAGCGAGGCCACCACTTTGTTTTTTAATTTAATCGGCGGTATCTTTGCCGCCAGCATTTTATCTTGCTGCCAAAGCTTGGCTAGCTCCGGTTGGTAGGCCAGGGCAGTGGCGATACCTAATGCGGCCAAACCTGAATTGATGACTTGTTCGGCGGTTTCCATACGGCTGATGCCGCCGGTGGTCATGATGGGGATATCAGTATCGGCGGCGATATCACAGGCAAACTCCAAGAAATAGGCCTCGCGCGCCAAGGTGTTTTCGTCGGCAGAACGGCCTTGCATAGCCGGGGTTTCGTAACTGCCACCCGACAACTCAATTAAGTCTACGCCTAGCCCCTCAAGCATTTTGACCACAGAATTGGCGTCATCTGGCTGAAAGCCCCCACGTTGGAAATCAGCCGAGTTTAGTTTTACCGAAACAGCGGCAGATGCAGGCAGGCTAGCACGGACCGCGGTGATCACATTGATCAATAAGCGCGCTCTGTTTTCCAAGCTGCCACCCCATTGATCGCTGCGCTTATTGCTCAGAGGGGAAAGAAATTGGGAAATAAGGTAGCCATGGGCGGCATGTATCTGCACTCCGTCAAAGCCTGCGGCAATCGCCTGTTTAGCGGTGCTTACAAATCGCTGGATAACATCGTTAATTTCTACATCATTCATGGCCTTGGGCTGGGCAAAAAGTTTGGAGTGTTTGCCCATATCAAGTGGGATGTCCGATGCCGACAAAGCCTTGCCGCCCATGCCGGCATAGACTTGGCGGCCCGGGTGGTTGATTTGCATCCACACCTGGCTACCGCCGGATTTTGCCGCCCTGGCCCAGTCTTTAAAAGCCTGCAGGGGGGTGTCGGCCTCTAGCGCGGTGCCGCCAGGTCCAGTCATGGCAAGGTGGTCGATCATCACATTGCCGGTTAGTAATAGGCCGCAACCACCCAGGCCCCAAGTCTGATATAGCCTGATCAGCTCGGCGCTGGGCAGGTGATTGGTGTCGGCCAGGCTTTCTTCCATTGAGGCCTTGACGATACGGTTGTTGATAACGCGGCCATTGGGCAGGGTTAGGGTTTGGAAAATAGGACTGGACATAAAGCACCCAAGGTAGAGGAATGGTGGTGGTAATTGCGGACAGTGTAAGCTTAAAGTAAACTTTAAGGTCAATAGAAATTTAACCTTCAAGTCATTGCAGCGGTCCGTGCAAGGCGTAAAAATATCTTAGGGCTTGTTATGAGAATAGGCGAACTAGTGAAGCAGTCAGGCTTGGCGGCCCATACCATTCGCTTTTATGAATCCGAAGGCTTAATTGCCGAAGTTTCCCGGACTGATAATGGCTACCGTGATTATGGTGACGAGGTATTGCATTGCCTAGAGCGGATACAACTGGGGCAGCGTTTGGGTTTAAGTCTGCAAGAAATTAAAGTGATGGGCCAGCATAAAGATAACTGGAATTCAGAGCTAATGATTAGCCAGTTGGACAAGAAGCTGGTCGAGTTGAGACAGCTACAAGTGACATTGAAAAACCAAGAAGAAAGCATTCTGCTGATTAAAGCCAAACTAAATTCAGGCGGTGATCGTTGTGCTTTAGTCTCTGAGCTGTCGGATATTTTAAGCTAGAGACGTGGTTGCCGAATATTAGCGATAAAGTCTGCGTTGCGAGCACACAATAACTACTTGAATGATTGTGTGCTCGCCGAGAAACCCCTTTACTACGACTCGGGGTAAACTATTTTGCTGTTCACTTTTACCGACAGGGGATGGTAGCCGGCCTGGGCCTGTTCAAATATCTCCTGAGCTAGCGCCAGTTGATCGCTCTCTTTTAAAGCGCGATACAAGGGCCGCAAGAATTTGTTACGACCGATACCGACCAAAAATTCACGTAGCCGCGGATACGCCGGTTGGTATTGGTTGCGCACGGCAATCATCAGCCAGCTATGTGCTACTTCATTATTACCCGCCTGGGTAAAAGCAAACTGAGCATCTAAATTTGCTAGCTGCTTGGCGCTGAGCTGTTTGGGCATGCCGTCTAAAAAGGTCTTCCATTCATGGCTGCTCCAGTTAGCCGTTTTAATGCTATCAGTGCTGAGTTTGCCGGCAAGCCAGGCGATGCGCTGAGCCTTAACCTTGTCAAAGGCATCGGACTGAGGCTTCGGGGCATCGGCCAATAGGCCAGGCTGGTGTATCCATTGGGCGAAACGGTCGGCATCAAGTTGCTGCGGGTACTTCGCCAATAGTTCTTCCGCTATATAGGCTTCAAATGCTTCGGTGGAAATACTCTTGAAAGCAAAGTGATCAAAATATTCGCGCAGAAACTTATCAAAATTAGCACGCCCGATTTTATGCTCTATCTCGTATAAAAATAGCGAGCCCTTTTCATAAGGAATATTAGAGAAAACTTCATCGGGGTCGCGACCCCGCATATCAATAGCCAAAATTTGGTCACGGGCATCTTTGTCGGCCAGGTCGGCTTGTAAGTCCTCATAACCCAGAGCCATTTCCATTTTATAGCGTCGATCACCGTAGGTGATTTGCATAATACGATTGGTTAAGTAAGTGGTAAAACCCTCGTTCAACCACAGGTCGCGCCAGCTAGCGTTGGTAACAAGGTTGCCTGACCAGGAGTGGGCCAGCTCATGGGCGATTAGTGAGGTTAAGCTTTTGTCGCCGGCAATCACGGTGGGGGTAATAAAACTAAGGCGTGGGTTTTCCATGCCGCCGAAGGGGAAGCTAGGCGGTAAAATCAACAAGTCGTAACGATCCCAGCGGTAGGGACCATAGACTTTCTCGGTCGCCAACAGCATGGCTTCGGTATCTTCAAACTCCTTGGCAGCAGCGGCCAAAACGCTGGGTTCGGCATAGACACCGGTGCGTTCACCCATTGCCTGGAATTCTAAATCACCCACCGCAATAGCAATCAAATAGGCGGGGATCTTCTGGGGCATGGTGAAATGATATTCGCCATCCTTTGCACTGCTGGGGTCATTATTGGCGCTCATCACCGCCCGTAGCGCTTTCGGGGTACGAATAGTGGCAGAGTAGGTGAGCCTAGCCTTGGGAGAATCCTGTAGCGGAATAAAACTACGGGCGTGAATAGCTTGGGCCTGGCTGAATAAAAACGGTTGTTGTTTGCCTGCGGTTTGCGCTGGGTTCAGCCACTGCAAGCCAGAAGCCTGGGGCGAGGTGCTGTAATGAATGACAACTTTGCTGGAATCATTAATATCGATGCTCAACGGTGTGCCTAGGTGAGGGTCGGTATCCCCCAGGCTGTATTTTACTGCATGGCCATCAACTTCGACCTTGTTGATGGTTAAGGCGCGGCTATCCAATACCAGCGGCGTTAGCATCTTGTTAAGCTTTTCCACCTCTAAGGTGGCGGTGCCGGAAAGTGTCTTGCGGCTAAAGTCGACATCCAAATCCAGGTCTATATTGTTTACCTGATAATCGGCCATATTGGCGTAGGAATGGTAATCCATCCCGGCTTTTATATCGGCAGCATCGGTTAATGGCGCTGTGGCTTGATCTTCACTGGCGGTTTTGGCAGGCTGTGCCTGTCCGGGGACCTTGGCCTGCTTGTTTTCTGAACAGGCGACAAGGGTTAGTGACAGTAGGCCGAGTGCGATAAGCGCGGTTGCGCCTGGCTTTAAACTGCGCATTTGGAGTTCTCCGTAGAATTATTCGTCTTATTGGAACGTCTTTAGACAGCGAAGCCTCAATAGTACGAGTATTTTCAAACTAAGGCACCTCTGAAAATAGCCCTATTCAGTATTAAAGGGCGTAAGAAGATATAAATTATGAAAAAATTACTACTAGGGTTGAGTTTAATGAGCAGTATTAGCTTCGGTACAGAGCCGCTAACGGTTGAACGTATTTTTGCCGATCCAGATTTGTCCGGCACCTCACCGCGGTTGTTGAGTTTGTCGCCCGATGGCCAGCGCGCCACCTTTCTCAAGGGGCGTAGCGACGATGCTGACCGTATGGACTTATGGGAATATCAGGTCAGCAGCGGCAAAACTCAGTTACTGGTGGATTCTTTAGCGCTGCTCAGTGGCAAAGCAGAGCGGTTGTCGGCAGAAGAAAAAGCCCGCCGTGAGCGGGCTCGTATTTCTTCATTATCAGGCATTGTTAGCTATCAGTTTTCCGACGACGGAAAAAATTTGTTATTCCCTTTATCGGGTGAGTTGTATAGCTACAGCCTAGCGGACCAAAAAACTCAGCAACTTACCCAAGGTGAGGGTTTTGCCACCGACCCGAAATTTTCCCCCAAAGGTCGTTACGTTTCTTTTGTCCGCGATCGCAACCTATGGGTAATTGATCGCGTAACCGCAGCCACCCAGGTTCTGACTCAAAAAAATAGTGCCACGGTTGCCTGGGGTATGGCGGAATTTGTCGCCCAGGAAGAAATGCATCGACTCAGCGGCAACTGGTGGTCACCACAAGACGACGCCATAGTGGCAGCTCGTTTTGATGAGGCGCCGGTACCCATCGCCAAGCGTTCTGAAATTTACGCCGACCGCACCGAGGTAGTCTCCCAACGCTATCCGGGGGCCGGGGAAAACAATGTTGAAATTGAACTCTATATCATTGATCCAGCCGGCAAACAAAAACCTAAACAGCTGGACCTAGGCACCGAGAAAGATATTTATATTGCTCGGGTAAATTGGCTGAAAGATGGCTCCGGTGTACTGGTGCAGCGGCAAGACCGTAAGCAGCAGGTACTGGATTTAATTTACTACAGCCGCGAAGGAGGTCAGGGTAAAATTTTGCTGACTGAAAAATCCTCCACCTGGGTTAATCTAAATGAAGACCTACACACGCTGAAAAATGGTGACTTCATTTGGGCTAGCGAGCGTAGCGGTTTTAAGCATCTGTATTTATACAACAACCGCGGCGAGTTCAAACACGTCATCAGCCAGGGCGAGTGGCAGGTGGACGCGATTGAGGCGGTTGATCAAAACAATGGTCAAATATATTTCACTGCGACTAAAGACAGTCCATTAGAGAAACAGCTCTATCGAGTGTCAATAAATGGTGGGGAAATTGCAAAAATTTCAAATCGAGAGGGCTGGCATAATATCGAATTTAGTGATGATGCCAGTATTTATCTTGACGACTGGTCTAGTGATTTAAGCCCCAATCAGATTAGCCTACACCGGTCTGGCGGTGAGAAAATTACCGCTTTATCGGCTAATGCCGTCAACGAAAATCATCCATTAAAGCCTCTGGTTGGTGGTTTGCAGGAGCCTGAATACGGCGTGTTACAACATGATGGTATTGAACTGCGTTACCAAATGTTAAAGCCGGTTAATATGCAGGCGGATAAAAAATATCCCGTATTTTTACGTGTTTACGGTGGCCCAGGTTCGCAGCAGGTGCAGCGCCGTTGGGATAAGCGCTGGGGCTTGCTTGATCAATATATGGCGCAACAGGGCTTTGTAGTGTTTACCCTAGATAACCGTGGCTCCGATCGCCGCGGCAAGGCCTTTGAAGATCCCATCTATCGCAATATGGGTGATGTCGAGGTACAGGATCAAATGGCGGGTATCGAGTTTTTAAAGTCCCAGAGCTTTGTCGATGCTAATCGTATCGGCGTATTTGGTTGGAGTTACGGCGGCTATATGACCTTAATGATGCTGGCTAAGGCCTCGGATCAGATTGCCGCCGGCGTTTCCGTGGCCCCGGTCAGTGATTGGATTCTCTACGATACTCATTACACCGAACGCTTTATGAGCTTGCCCCAGGATAATGCCGATGGCTATAAACGCAGCGCCATTTTTCCGCATTTAAAAGGGCTAAGCTCTGACTTGTATTTAATTCACGGCATGGCAGATGACAATGTACTGTTTACCCACAGCACTACGTTGATGACCGAACTGCAAAAAAACGGCGTGCCTTTTCGCTTGATGACCTACCCAGGTGAGAAACACGGAATCTCCGGCAAGGGCCCACAAACCCATGTAATGAATGAAATTACCGGTTATTTTATTGAGAAGTTTAAGCCTTAAGCTTGGCGGCTCAAATAAAAATTTTGGTACAAGGCAGGCTTAGTTCTGGGGTTTTGTTTTCCAGACTCTAGGAGACAGGAGTGAGAGCGCTACGTAAGCTGGGCGTTCAATTCTGGATGCTTGCACGATGTAGGCTTAGCTCTGGGGTTTTGTTTTCCAGACTCTAGGAGACAGGAGTCGACGTGAAGCCTCCAGGGATGGATTCACCGGCGTGTCTGGAAAATAAAACGCCAGAGCTAAGCCGGGAGAGGATCTCAAAATTAAAGCCTTGTGACAAAAATCAGGGCCGCCGGGTTTTAGAGTGGGCGGGCTTGAGGACTAGGGCTTAGATTCTGGCGCGATGCAGGCTTAGATCTGGGGTTTTGTTTTCCAGACTCTAGGAGACAGGAGTCGACGTGAAGCCCCCAGGGAGGGGTTTACGGCGTGGCTGGAAAATAAAACGCCAGAGCTAAGCCGGGAGAGGATCTGAAAATTAAAGCCTTGTGACAAAAATTCGGGCCGCCGGGTTTTAGAGTGGGCGGGTTTGAGGACTAGGGCTTAGATTCTGGCGCGATGCAGGCTTAGATCTGGGGTTTTGTTTTCTAGACTCTAGGAGACAGGAGTCGACGTGAAGCCCCCAGGGAGGGGTTTACGGCGTGGCTGGAAAATAAAACGCCAGAGCTAAGCCGGGAGAGGATCTGAAAATTAACATCACGGCGTGCCTTAAAACAAAACACCAGAACTAAGCCGAGCTAGTCTTTAGGAACCACTCGTTCCCCGCCCACGAAACTACACCGTAGGCGAGCAACTGCTTAGATCCGCGGATAAAAATAGGAGGTTGGGAACCCCCATTAAGACTGAGGGTTGCTCTTAACCAAAATTTCGACCCGGCGGTTCATGCTACGGCCTTCGGCACTCATATTACTGGCGCGTGGCTCTAACTCGCCGCGACCGTCAGTACTCATTCTATAATTATTAACACCGGTGGCCGAGAAATAACGCTTAACTGAACCGGCGCGCTGGAAAGACAGCTGCTGATTATAGCTTTCACTGCCAGTGGAATCGGTGTGGCCGACTACAGTAATTTGAGTGTCGGGGTACTTGTTCATAACCTCAGACATTTTATTCAAGCTGCGGTGGAAAGTAGGTTTAACCGAGGCGGAATTGTGATCGAAAGAAACCTCGTTGTTTAAAACCAACTTAATGGTGTCTTCGGTAACCCGTTGAATTTCAATCTCGTGATTGGCTTGCTCGGTGGCCAGCTCGTCTCTAAAAGCTTGCTCTTGATTATCCATATAACGGCCAATACCAGCGCCGGCGGCGGCACCCACTATCGCACCGACAATACGACCGCGATCGCGGTTACCGTCATTATCCATTTGCCCGCCAGCGAGGGCGCCGACTACGGCTCCGGCTACCGCGCCAATAGCGGTGTTATTACGGTCTTCCTTGCTACCCGTGGCGGCACAGCCACCTAGGATAACCATGCTAGTGGCGATGGCGATTAGTTTCTTGTTCATAATGATCCTTTGGATGTCACTGAGCGTTCAAAATTTGTTTGCAGCTTACATTGGCTGGCTTTACTGAATATTAACGCCATAGCGCGCTTTTTACAGCTTAATAACGCGTTACAAATTGTTAAATTACATAGTTGACCTTATAGTTACTGTAAGGTTTAAGCTCTGCTTCAGGATTAATCAACAGGTGTTAAAACATGAATATCAGCGCCGCCGCCAAGAAAACTGGCTTATCGAGCAAAACCATCCGTTACTACGAGAGTATAGGCCTAGTCGATATCGCCAAACGGGCCGATAACGGCTATCGCGATTATAACGAAGCCGATGTATCGCAGTTAAAATTCCTACAGCGAGCCAGAGCAACCGGCTTTAGCATTGAGGAATGCCGCCAACTCATCGAATTGTCGCAAAACCCAAGCCGTCGCTCGGCCCATGTAAAGGACCTCGTGATGGAAAAGGTTGGCAAAGTCGAGGTGCAAATTCAAGAACTGACTCATATGCACGAAACACTGCTAGCAATGGCCAGCCACTGCGCCGGAGATGAAGAACCCCAATGCGCCATCATTGATGAGCTAAAACATGAGGAGGTGAGCCATGAGCGCAAGCGATAAAAATACCGCTGAGGCCAAGCTAAGTTGCTGTGCTGAGCAAGCTGAGACGATCATAGACAATAGCTGCTGTGGCGCCGGTGCGGCAAACCCCAATAACAATGATGCCGAGCACAGCAGCCAAGCAAGTTGCTGCGAGCAAAATGCCGATAAACCGGATTGGTTTTTACGGTTTTGCCTATTGCTGACAGCCGGATTTTACGCAATCTACCTAAATGGCTGGGTCATTTTACCGGGCTTGGATATCATGGCCGAAAGCGTTTATGAACTGATCAATACCATGTGGTGGAGTGTCTTGCTGGCGGCGGTCTTTGTTGGCTTGCTGGCAAAAATACCGCAACAGTTTGTTTTGGCTATATTGGGTGAGGGCGGAACGTTTACAGGCTTATGGCGAGCAACTTTGGCCGGGGTATTAATGGACCTGTGCAGCCACGGTATTTTAATGGTAGGCATGCAGCTGCATAAAAAAGGTGCCAGCCTAGGGCAGGTGATGGCATTCCTCGTGGCCAGCCCCTGGAACTCACTTTCTCTTACCCTGATATTAGTCGCACTGATCGGCTTGCCTTGGACCTTGGCGTTTATCGGTTTGTCGATGATGTTGGCGCTTAGTACCGGTTGGGTGTTCGACCGCCTGGTTGCCCGGGGCGTACTACCGGCTAATCCGGTCAGCGAGGCTTTGGATCAAGACTTCAAATTTTGGCCTGAGGCGAAACAGCGCTGGGCCCAAACTCAATTAGACAACGCTTGGTGGCAGGACTTTTGGCAGCAGTCTATCTCGGGTTCGAAAATGGTAGTGCGCTGGTTATTATTTGGTGTGCTGCTGGCGGCCGCAATACGTGGTTTTGTTAGCATGGATAACTTTCAAGCCTATTTTGGTCCCAGTCTATTGGGTTTAGCGGCGACACTATTGGCGGCAACGCTGATCGAAGTTTGTTCCGAAGGTTCCACCCCCATTGCCGCCGACCTAATGACTCGAGCCAATGCGCCGGGTAATAGCTTCGCCTTTTTAATGACCGGTGTGGCCACCGATTATACTGAGGTGATGGTAATTAAAGACACCATGAAAAGCTGGAAGGTTGCACTATATCTGCCGCTGGTATGTGTGCCACAAGTGATCGCGGTAGCCTTGGTGTTAAATCAAGTTTAGCGGGGCTTTAGTTGTGTTTCTAAAGCAGCACAGGGCCGGTAGAATATTAACGTCTGTATTCAAACCGGCCCCTATTGTTAACTATTTTTATTATGCTAATAGTGGCTGGGCTACTTTAAATCTAAGCAGCCACTACCCCAGTTGTAATACCCGTTGGATTTCATCCAATATAACAGGGTCATCGATGGTGGCAGGCGTTATATAGTCTTCACCGTCGGCCATCTGCCGCATTACTTTGCGTAATATTTTACCCGATCGAGTCTTGGGCAAGCGCGCCACCACCAACGCTTTGTGAAAACAGGCGACGGCACCAATTTGCTCGCGTACCCGTTCAATCAATTGTTTTTCAAGTATTGCAGGTGCTAAATCGGTATCATTTTTTAGAATCACAAAGCCCAGTGGTAGTTGTCCTTTAATTGGGCAGTGGACGCCAATCACCGAGCATTCTGCGACGGCGGTGTGGCCGGCAACCACTTCCTCCATTTCGCCAGTAGAAAGCCGGTGGCCGGCGACGTTTATAACATCATCGGTACGGCCCATAATAAATAAATAGCCATCGCTGTCGATATAGCCGCCGTCGCCCGAGCTGTAATAACCCGGAAAAGTATCCAAATACGAGCTATGGAAACGTTTATTGTCACCCCAAATAGAGGCCAAACAACCGGGCGGCAGTGGCAGTTTTAGCGTTACGTTACCTTGCTCTCCGGGCGCACAAGGCTTACCGCTATCGTCTAGAATTTTTACATTAAAACCGGGTACTGGCACCGTAGCGGAACCTGGTTTGGTGCTCATCATCTCTAGGCCGACCGGGTTGGCGGCAATGGCCCAGCCGGTTTCTGTTTGCCACCAATGATCGATTAGGGGTAGGCCTGTTATTTCTTCTAACCATTTATAGGTCGGTGGGTCTAGCCGTTCGCCAGCAAGGTAAAGGCGCTGTAAATGGCTGAGGTCATAGTTCTGCATTAACTCGGCTTGTGGGTCCTCCTTACGGATAGCGCGGAAGGCGGTAGGTGCCGTGAAAAGGATTTTCACTTTATGTTCGGCGCAAACTCGCCAGAAGGCGCCGGCATCGGGTGTACGCACGGGTTTGCCTTCATAGAGCACGGTGGTGCAACCGCTAATTAACGGCGCGTAGACAATATAGGAGTGGCCAACTACCCAGCCCACATCCGAGGCGGCCCAGTACACATCGCCGGGCTCGGCATTATAAATAACCTTCATGGAGTAGCGCATCGCCACAGCATGGCCGCCGTTATCTCGCACTACGCCTTTAGGTTTGCCGGTAGTGCCGGAGGTGTAGAGGATGTACAGCGGGTCAGTGGCATTGACGGCCACCGGCGCTACAGCCTCGGCGCAGGCAATATCTACCCAATCGTGATCGCGGCTAGGCTGCATTTCAGCCACTAGCTGGGGCCGCTGTAATACTACGCAGTGCTTGGGTTTGTGCTCGGCTATTCGTATGCCCTCATCAAGCAGTGGTTTGTAAGCGATGATTTTTTCAATTTCAATACCACAGGAGGCGGAGATAACAACTTTGGGCCTGGCATCATCGATACGAATCGCTAATTCATGGGCGGCAAAGCCACCAAACACCACGGAATGCACCGCGCCTAATCGAGCGCAGGCCAGCATCGCCACGGCGGCTTCGGGTACCATGGGCATGTAAATAACCACGCGGTCGCCTTTGTCGACGCCAAGTTTGCGCAAGCCGCCGGCAAAGCGAGCGACTTGCTCGGTAAGCTCGGCGTAGCTAATCCTTGCTTTAGTATTGGTTACCGGTGAATCGTAAATTAGTGCGGTCTGCTGGCCCCGACCTTGTTCTACATGGTAGTCGAGGGCTAGGTAGGCGGTATTGAGTTGGCCGTCGGCATACCAGCGGTCGTTGCCGTTTTCATCTTTGCTTAGTATCTGCTCCGGTGCCTTATACCAGTCAATCAGCCCTGATTGCTCGCGCCAGAAGGTTTGATTATTCTCAATTGAGCTTAGATATTGCTGCTGGTAGCTGCTGCTAGTCATTCGCTTCGTCCAGGGTTTTTATTTTGCCGTTATCTTAACTGATTATGACAGCGATGCTATTGGACTTAGGTGTAAGAAGAGGAGCTGTAATGCTATAGCTCCGGATTATTGGCGCTGAGTGTGGCTATGATTTTTTGAACCCGGATTCTTTTCCGGCTTAGCTCTGGCGTTTTATTTTCCAGACACGCCGGTGAATCCGTCCCTGGAGGCTTCACGTCGACTCCTGTCTCCTAGAGTCTGGAAAATAAAACCCCAGATCTAAGCCTGCATCGCGGAGTGTTTAGATTGAGCCTTCAGCTGATGGGCAGCAAAAAAAGCTAGGGGCGGCGAGGTGGTTTGTATTGACTACGTGAGCAGAAGCGGTAGTTTTTGCCGTTTAGTTACGAGCATCCGGATTCTGCCTCGGCATAGCTCTGGCGTTTTATTTTCCAGACACGTCCTTCGACAGGCTCAGGAGGAGCGGATTATGGCGCTTTATATCGAATCTGTTTTTGCGCCGCCCATGGTGAGCTTGACGAAGCAACAGAGTCTGGAAAATAAAACCCCAGATCTATAGCTGTATCGTTCTGGCCTCCCGAGCCTATACAACGTTTGAATTTTGGCTGACCGCTACCTCCCAAACCGCTGTTCTGCTAACTGGTCAGCTATTAAATGGCTGGGCAATTGCTGGTCGTCGGCGCGGTTAAATATTTCCGTCAAGGTAGCGCCAATTTTTTCAATATGCTGCATCTTGGCAACCTGGCCTTGACCGCTACGTTGGTAGGCAATGTCGATGATACCGCCAGCGTTTAATACATAGTCTGGGGTATACAGAATATCCCGTTGCTGTAACAGCTTGCTGACTTCTGGTCTAGCCAATTGGTTGTTGGCGGCCCCAGCAACTACTTTAGCTTTAAGTTGGCCAATTGATTCGGTATTTAGGCTGCCACCTAGGGCGCAGGGGGCGTAGACATCAACGTCGGCGCTGCTGAGTTGATCGGGTTTAACGACGGTTGCTGCAAACTCGTCTTGCACCCTGGCTAAGGGCTCCGGGAAAATATCCGTTACAATTAACTCGGCTCCAGACTGGTGCAAGTGCTTAGCCAGGTGGTAGCCAACATTGCCAACTCCCTGGATAGCCACTTTTAGGCCTTGTAAATTGTCGCTGCCGAGCTTGTGTTTTACGGCGGCTTTTAAGCCAACAAAGCAGCCATAGGCCGTATAGGGCGAGGGATCACCACCGTGTTTGTCGTCTTCCTGGACGCCAGCGGCGTATTGGGTTTGCTCGCCAATAATCTTCATATCAGCCACGCTGGTGCCGGAATCTTCGGCGGTGATATAGGCACCGCTCAGGCCTTCAATATAGCGGCCCAGAGCACGTAGTAGCTGCGGGTTTTTATCTTTACGCGGGTCACCAATAATTACGCATTTACCGCCACCTAATGGCAGGCCAGCCACCGCTGATTTATAACTCATGCCTTTAGATAAGCGCAGTACATCGGTTAGGGCTTCGGCGTCGCTGGCGTAGGGCCACATGCGGCAACCCCCCAGAGCCGGGCCTAGGTGTGTATTGTGAATTGCGATAATGGCTTTCAATCCGCTGCTGGGGTCCTGACAAAACAAGACTTGCTCGTGCTGGTCAAATTCTAAATGGGAAAAAATACTCATGCCTTTCACTCTACAAACTGGACAATTAAAGTCATAACAATACTCCCTGTCTTGGGATATTTTTATGCCAAAACCATGGTGTTTACATGTCTGTGGGTATAATTTATTCTTCAAAATATAAATATGAGTATAAAGGCCTTAATATGAGTTTGGATAAGACCGATCGTAAAATTCTGGATTTGATCCAGCAGGACGCCAGCATGTCGGCCTCAGAAATTGCCGAGCGGGTTAATTTATCGCAGCCACCGTGCTGGCGGCGAATTAAACGTTTAGAGGAAGAGGGCTATATTTTGAAGCGGGCGGGCTTACTTAATCGTAAAAAGCTGGGTCTAAATACGGTAATTTACACCGAGGTGCAACTGACAGCCAACGGCCGCCAGGAGCTACACGCCTTTGAGGAGGCGGTGCGTAATATGCCGGAGGTAACCGAGTGTTATGTGATGCTAGGGCGGGTAGATTTCTTATTGCGTATTGTCACCAAGGATATGGAAACCTACGAGCGTTTGTATCGGGACCAGTTATCGCAAATGCCCGGGGTGCAAGAGTTTAATTCCAGCGTCGCCATGAATGAGGTAAAACACTGCACCGAGTTGCCGCTGCAATATAGTTAGAGGCTACATAATTAGAGGGCGCTATTGACGAGGCTGTGAATGCCGGCGCGGTTAGAATATGCCTAATACCAAACCCGAGGCCAGGCCCTCGCCGGATTCTGCCGCGGCCTGCATATGTGCTGCTTGAATCTCGCCTTTGGCTATTACATCGGGTAAAACTTTTTTCATCGGGTAGCCGCAAAGGATTCTGTCCATTTCCCGTATCGCGCCGCTGCCGTCATTGCCGGCGCTGACCAGCAAACCGTAAGGGCGATTTAGAGCGTAGGGCTCGGCCGGGTAATAAGTGCGGTCAAAAAAGTCCTTGACCAAGCCACACATGGTGCCAAAGTTTTCTGGGCTGGCGATTATTAAACCATCACACCACAATAAATCTTCTAGCTCAGCGTCGGGCGCGGTCAGTAGGCGGCTGGCACATTGGTCTTCTAGCTGAGCCCCGGCCAGGGCAGATTCAGCCAATTGTCTGGTGTTGCCGGTTTGTGAATGGTAGATAATTAACAGCTTTTTCATTTTGTTATTGTAAGCAAGCTGGGGCAGGGAAGCTATGGTTAAACTGCTGGCCCTATTAGCCGGGGTGCTATTGGTTGCCAATAGCACCGAGTTGCTAGGCTACCAAGTTTTATTGTCACTAGGTCTGGCGTTGTGGCTGATGGCTTTTACCATCGGCCGTAACTGGAGCCAGGCAACCCTGCTAACGGATGCTATTTTATTCTGTGGTTGCGGTTTTTTGCTGGCCACCTTATCTAGCCATAATGCCTTGATCACGGTTCTGTGCCATCAGCTAGATGGGCAACGATTTATTATCAGCGGCGAAGTCATAGGCCTGCCGCAGAGCAATTCTCGGCGCCAAAAAATTTCATTGCAACTGGACTCGTGGCAAGCAGTAGATGTATCCAGTACCAAGGCAAGCGGTTGCCGCCTGCCGGAGCACATCAGCCTGGCCCTCTATCACGGCCCCTACGGCAGTCAGATAAAAAAGCCTGAAATTACACTAAGGCCGGGACAGCTGATCAGCGCTGAAGTGGTGCTGAAACGCCCTCGCGGCTTACTTAACCCGACGGGCTTTGATTATCAAGCTTATCTATTAAGTCAGGGTATTGATGCCACCGGCTATGTGCGTAAATTGCTGTCGGTTAGCACCCGGGCTGGGCCGGGTTTACGCTGGCAGTTACAAGCTCTGCTGAACCGCTCCAACCTTAATAATCGACGCTTTATGGCTGGCTTGTTGTTGGGTGACCGCAGTAATTTAAGCCAAGCTGATTGGCAGTTACTGCAAGATACCGGTACCAGCCACCTATTGGCAATATCGGGTTTGCATATAGGCCTGATGGCCCTGTTGGGGTTTGGTCTGGGCCAGTTGTTGGGGCGGTTATTGTTACTAATGCCGCAGTGGTATTTGCCCAGCAAAATATCTGCACTATTGCTGTCTTTGATTTTCGTCAGTGGCTATGCCTACCTTTCCGGTTTTAGCCTGCCGACCCAACGCGCATTGATTATGCTGCTATTGGTGCAGGGTTTTTATTGTTGGGCTAGGCCTATCGCAATCACCAAAGTATTTCTGTTAGCGCTCATTATTATTTTATTGCTCGACCCATTTGCCAGCGCCCAGCTAGGCATGACCTTATCGTTTGCGGCGGTGCTGGCTTTGCTCTATGGCTTTAGCGGTCGGCAGACGTGGCCAGCCAATAATGCTCTGCAAAAAATTGAAGCTTATGTGGCCAGCTTTGCTAAGTCACAGCTGCTGGTTATGGGTTTGTCTTGCGCCGTACTGTTTAGTTTAAACCTACCACTTAGCCCGTTGGCCCCACTGGCCAATTTTATCGCGATCCCATTGTTGGGCTTGTTATTACTGCCGCTATTAATTAGCGGCCTGTTAGAGCAGTTGGTATTCTCCAGCGATTATTTGTGGCACTTTTGTGATCTGTTGCTGCAGGGGTTGATGTGGTTTTTGTCTTGTTTACAAAACACCAAATGGCAGCCGCTATGGCCGCCGCTAGCCTGGACATCCCTGTGGGCCGTTATTTTTATACTGGCTTTTTTCTTTCTGTTCTTACCCCGCGGTTTACCCGGCCGGTATTTGTTTCTAATACTGCCAATATTGTTATTTTCCCCGGGGAGCAGGCTTAATAACCAAGATACGCTAACAATAACGGTGATGGATGTAGGGCAGGGCTTGGCTGTGGTGATCAGTAAAGGTAAGCGGGTGTTGGTTTATGATACCGGCGCCTATTTTAGTGCGGACTTTAATGCCGGGCGTCATATTGTCGCACCTTATTTGAGGCAGTTAGGCGTCGAGCGTATTGATACCCTATGGGTTAGCCACAGCGACAACGATCACAGTGGTGGCATGGACAGCTTGCTGGCACTCTTCCCGGTTGGCGAATTGGTGCTAGAAGCGGGGCATAAGCGTCGGCGGGTGGAATCATTTATGCCGCCAAATAATACCATTAGCAGTTGCTATGCCGGCCGAACATGGCGCTGGCAAGGGTTGGTCGTAACAAGCCTATGGCCAGGTAAGAATACGGTGCAGCGTAAAAATAATAATCGCTCCTGTGCGTTGCAGTTAAACTACGGCCGTTTTTCAATGTTGTTGGCCGGTGACATTGAGCGCCAAGTCGAACGGCAATTATTGCCCTTGCTAAAACCAGTAGATATTCTGTTGGCGCCACACCACGGCAGCAAAAGCTCGTCCAGTTTGGCCTGGGTTAAAGCAACGCGGCCAAGCTGGATGATAAGCAGTGCCGGGTTTAAAAACCGCTACGGTCACCCCCATGCGATAATTTCTGCTCGCTACCAGGCTGCTGGGGCTCGGCTGGCGAACACCGCAAAGCAGGGTGCCGTAAAGATTATTATTAACCTGGAGGGTGATTATCATTTGATCAGTAGCCGGGTTGAGCGAGACGCTTTTTACCGATGATCTACAATGCTGTGCCGTGCTGTGCTAAAGTCGCTTTCATAAAAATCAGTCTTCAGTCTTAGTCGTAAATCCTTAGGAGTGTGTAGTGCTAGAAATTGTAGTTGCCGGTGGTTGGGTCATGGCCATTTTAGTCTTGTGCTCAATTGCAGTTATCGCTATCAGTGTAGAGCGCTACTGGACCTTAAACCCTGAAAAAATAGCCCCTAAGAACACCCTAGGCCAGGTCTGGACTTGGATAAAAGCCAACCAGCTCGACAGCGGTAAATTACGCGAGCTTAAACAGTCCTCTGAACTAGGGCGTATTTTGGCCGCGGGTTTAAGTAACTCCCGCCATGGGCGCGATGTTATGCGAGATTCAATCGTAGAAGCGGCCAGCCAGGTGATCCACGAGATGGAGCGCTACCTGGGTGCATTGGGTACGGTTGCGGCTATTGCACCACTGCTCGGCTTACTCGGTACGGTGTTGGGTATGATAAAAGTTTTTACCGCTATCATGTTAGAGGGCAGCGGCAATGCGGCGATACTAGCCGGTGGTATTTCTGAGGCCTTGATCACCACCGCAGCGGGCCTATGTGTGGCTATCCCAGCGATGATGCTGCACCGATTTTTCACCCGCCGGGTGGATACCTTGGTAGTTGCCATGGAGCAAGAGGCGGTCAAGTTGGTCGACGCCCTGCACAGCGAGCGTCGTGTTGACGTGAAGGAAAGCTAAGCCGTGCAGTTTAGACGTCAACGCAAAGAAGAAGACAGTATTAACTTAACGCCATTAATCGATGTGGTGTTTTTGCTGCTGATCTTTTTTATGGTAACCACCACCTTTACCAAAGAAACCCATTTAACGGTGACTTTGCCTGAGTCCAATGGTGAGGCCCAGCCGCAGAACAAAGATCCTTTAATTGTGATGATTGGCGCTGATGGCAGTTATGGCGTAAACGGCAAAGCCCTGGTTAATAGCGATGCCGCGACCTTAACCAAGGGTCTGCTCGAAACTGCCGGTGATAATCGCCAGCAGCCATTTATCATAACCGCCGACGCCAATACTCCCCACCAGGCGGTCATTACCGTTATGGACGTGGCCGGCCAGCTCGGTTTTGTTAACCTAAGTATTACCACCCAAGCCCCCGAGGCCGAGTAGCTTGTCGGTCCAGCGCGCTTGGTATCAGGGTAGCCCTTGGTTGCACCTACTTAGGCCTTTGGCGGGCTTGTTTACATGGCTTAGCGGCCGCATCAAAAGACGCGACCAGGCGCTGGCACAACCCGGTGACTTGCCGGTGGTTGTGGTTGGCAATATTACGGTTGGCGGTACTGGTAAAACGCCTTTGCTGGTCAGCTTAGTTAAGCAGTTACAGCAGCAGGGCTATAAGCCTGGAGTTATCTCCCGTGGCTACGGTAGCCAAAGTAGAACCTTCCCTTTAAGCATCACCCCGGACACCGATGCCAAGCTTGCCGGCGATGAACCTTTGTTGATAGCTCAAGCTTGTAATTGTCCGCTGGTGATAGCACCGGCACGCAAACAAGCTCTGGCCATGCTACAACAACAGTTTGACTGCGATATCGTGCTAAGTGACGACGGCCTACAACATTACAAACTTTACCGACACTTAGAAATTGCGGTGGTTGATGGTCAGCGCGGCCTGGGTAATGGTTTATGCCTGCCAGCGGGCCCATTGCGTGAAGCACCAGAGCGTTTACAGCAGGTGGATTGGGTGATAATCAACCAAGCTAGCGCTGAAATAGACACAAAAATTCGGCAGTTATGCCGTGCCCATAGCCCCGTTTCGACAATGGCCATGCAATTTGCGCAGTGGCGCAGCCTTTATGATGGTCGTTGCGTCAATGTGGTTGGCTTACCGGAACCAGCAGGGGATAAAACCATTTATGCTATGGCCGCTATTGGCAACCCCCAGCGCTTTTTTGATACCTTAACCGAACAGGGCCTCAGTACGGTAAATAAATCCTTTCCAGATCATCACGCTTATACCGATAAAGATCTACAATTTGGCCATGGTCATATAGTCTTAATGACGGCCAAAGATGCGGTAAAATGCAGCCAATACCGCGCTAAAAAGCAGGCCCAGCACTGGTGGGTGTTGGATGTCGAAGCCCGGTTAGAGCCGGTATTTATGCAGGACTTTAGCCAGCGCATTAAAGATCTAGTAAAGTCAGAACCCGCCGCCTAACAAAAACGAATAGAAGCAATTATGGATTTTTACGTTGTTATTCCCGCTCGCTATGCCTCCAGCCGTTTGCCCGCCAAACCTCTGGCCGATATTGCCGGCAAACCCATGATCCAGCGGGTGTACGAGCGCGCCTGCCAGAGTCAGGCCAAACAGGTTATTGTCGCCACCGACGACCTGCGCATAGAGGCGGCGGTAAGAGCATTTGGTGGTGAGGTCTGTATGACTTCAGACAAGCATGAGTCAGGTACCGATCGCTTACAGGAAGTGGCGCAGAAATACGGCTTAAAAAATTCTGATATTGTGGTTAATGTCCAGGGCGATGAGCCCCTAATTCCGCCTGCGGTAATCGACCAGGTGGCACGCAACCTGGCCACGACTACCGCAGCCAGTGTGGCGACCTTGTCTGAGCCGATCCACAGCGCGGCAGATTTTCACAACCCCAATATAGTCAAAACCCTGGCCGACGCCCAAGGCTTGGCGCTGTATTTTAGCCGCGCCCCCATCCCCTGGCCGCGCGACGCTTTTGCTCAAAATAAGCAGCAGCTGCCGGATGGTTTTCAGCCCCAGCGCCATATAGGTATCTACGCCTACCGAGTGGATTTACTCAACCGTTTTGTTAACTGGGACATGGCGCCGATTGAAGCGATTGAGAGCCTGGAGCAGCTGCGGGTAATCTGGCAGGGTGAAAAAATTCACCTGGCCGAGTCGATTGAAGCCGTACCGGGTGGCGTCGACACCCAACAAGATCTAGAGCGAGTGCGGGAGATTATCGCTAAAGCCTAAAATTGTTGTTCAAACCAGATAAATGGCGTGTTTGCGGGGCTTACGTTCGGGGCAGGCATAGCGCAGCTTGTTGTTAGTCTCGCTGAGACAGGAAGTCGAAACGAAGCCCCCGAAAGACGGGTTTACGGCCGGCCTCGAAAATAAGCCGCCTGGGCTACGCCAGATTAGAATAACTAAACGTATATTAACCAGCCATTCAAAATTGGTGCGTTAATTGGTTCGTTAATAGTTGGATGCAGACTTAAGTTTAGCTTGAGCTAAAAAGGAAAAATCATGCAAGAATCATTAGAACCTCCAGTAAGGATATTATTTGTTTGCCTGGGGAATATATGTCGTTCGCCTTCAGCCGAAGGCGTAATAGCGAGCATGATAGAAAAACAAGGTCTGGCTGATCAAATTAAGGTCGACTCAGCCGGCACCGCCGCGTGGCATATAGGCAAGTCTGCCGACCCTCGGGCGATGGATCGTGCCCGCGCTCGTGGTTTTAATATGAGCGGCCTAAAAGCTCGCCAAGTAAGTGAGGATGATTTCGATCAATTTGATTATATTCTGGCTATGGACTCCGATAACCTGGCTGAGTTGACTCAGCTTCAGCCGCCGCATTTTGGTGGCCATTTAGGTTTGCTGTTGGACTTTTTGCCCCAGGGTTCAGAGTTGAATAAATACGCCGAAGTACCTGACCCATATTATGGCGGCGACAGCGGCTTTGACCTGGTGCTAGACTTAATCGAAGCGGCCGGTGCGAATTTAATATCTATGGTGCAGCAACGTTTAAGCTAATGAAAATATATCCTTTGGCCGACCATTCCTTGGCCACCTTAAATACTCTGGCTGTGGACGTAGAAGCCAAATACTACTGGCCGATTAGTGGCGAGGCCGAATTGATGGCCGCCTTGGACTGGTACCAAGAATTACACCCAGAGCTAGCCCTGCCTTTGTTGGTGTTGGGCGGTGGCAGTAATATTGTTTTGCAGGATGACTTTCCCGGCCTGGTATTGCATATGCAAAGCCATGGTTTCAAGGTACTTAAAACCAGCCAAACCAAGGTTCGCATTGAAGTTCAGGCCGGGCAAAATTGGCATGAGCTGGTAGAGCAGTGTTGCCAGCTGGGCTATCACGGTTTAGAAAACCTAGCGCTTATTCCGGGTAATATCGGTGCTGCGCCAATTCAAAATATTGGAGCTTATGGGGTAGAGTTAAAGGATAGTTTTATAAGCTTGAAGGCCTTTAATTTAGCCGCCAATGATTTTGAAGTGTTAAGTGCGGAGCAGTGCCAGTTTGGCTATCGCGAGAGTGTATTTAAACAAGTGGGGCAGCCAGCCAGGGTTATTTGCTCGGTAGTGCTGGAGTTATCGCTACAGCCGCAGTTAAATTTAAGCTACCCCGGCCTGCAGCAGGCATTGGCTCAATTTGAGCAGCCGAGCCCTAAACAACTGTTTGATGCTGTCTGCGAATTACGCAGGAGCAAATTGCCTGACCCGGTTGAGCTTGCCAATGTCGGCAGCTTTTTCAAAAACCCAATGGTAGATGCGGAGCAGTTGGCGCAGTTACAGCAGCAATACCCAGCCGTAGTAAATTATTCGGCGGCTGATGGTCGCTATAAAATAGCAGCGGGCTGGCTGATCGATCAGGCGGGCTGGAAGGGTAAGCGTCACGGCGGCGTTGGCGTGCATCAGCACCAAGCCTTAGTGTTAGTTAACTTTAATGCCGCTACGGGCCGTGAAGTATTACAATTGGCCAAGATGATTCAGCAAGATATCTACACTAAATTCTCTATCTCGCTAGAGATAGAGCCACGGGTGTACTGAGCCTTGACGCGATTATGAGCAACAAAAAAAACCCCGCAGATAAACAGGTCGCAGCAGCAGGTATCGCTGCTATAAACAGTCCGGCTGAGGCGCAGAGATTTGATTCCGCCAGTTTTTTAAAACAACTAAGTCGCCGGCCGGGTGTTTATCAAATGTATAATGCCAAGGGCGTTATACTTTATGTGGGTAAGGCAAAAAACTTAAAGAACCGAGTTTCCAGTTATTTTCGCGCCAGTGGTTTAACCACTAAAACAATGGCCTTGGTGAGTAAAATTCACCATATTGAAGTGACCATTACCGACAGCGAAGTCGAAGCGTTAATCTTAGAACAAAATTTAATTAAATCGCAAAAGCCACCGTATAATATATTACTGCGCGACGATAAATCGTATCCCTATATATTCTTATCCAGCGAGCAGGGCTTCCCCCGTATTTCATTGCATCGTGGTGCCAAGCGTAAAAAAGGTGAATATTTTGGGCCGTTCCCCAATGTTATGGCGGTCAAAGAAAGCCTACATTTTTTACAAAAAACATTCCGCGTGCGTCAGTGTGAAGACTCGGTGTTTAAAAACCGCTCCCGACCTTGTCTGCAATATCAAATAAAACGTTGCGATGGCCCCTGTGTGGATGCCATTAGCAAAGCTGCTTACGAGCGCGAGGTGAGCCATACCAAGCGGTTTTTACAGGGTGAGGCCGATGGCTTAATGGCTGAGCTGGCCGACCAAATGGATGCCGCCGCTAATGATTTAAATTTTGAGCAGGCGGCATTGTTACGCGATCAAATTTCCGCCCTGCGTACCGTGCAGAGCAAACGGGTGGTTGAATCGGGTAACGCTGACCTGGATGTGGTTGCCGCCGCTATCGATGGCAATGCGGCCTGTGTCCATATGCTGTATATCCGCCAGGGGAGAATATTGGGCAGCAAGAGTTATTACCCCAAAGACAGCCTAGGCGATGGCGAACAGGCCTTGTTGGAAAAGTTTTTGGCCCAATACTATCTTGGCAACAAAGGCCGAGACATTCCGCCCGAAGCCATTATTAGCCATCAGCTGCAAGACCTTGAGCTATTAAGTGAGGCGGTTAAAAATTCACAAAATAAATATCTAAAGTTCAGTTACAAAGTAAGAGCAAATCGTCAGCAGTGGCTGGGCTTGGCAATAACCGCGGCTGGACAAAACCTCAACAGCCATATGGCCAAAAAACAAAGCCTAAACCAGCGTTTCGAACTGCTACAAGACCGGCTTAAGCTCGATGCCATGCCGCAACGGATTGAATGTTTTGATATCAGCCACAGCAGTGGTGAGCTGACAGTGGCTTCTTGTGTAGTGTTTGGCGTTGATGGTGCCATCAAGTCTGACTATCGTCGTTTTAATATTGAAGACATTGTTGGTGGCGATGACTATGCCGCAATGGACCAAGCTTTAAGTCGCCGCTATACCCGAATTCAGGAAGGCGAGGGCGTATTGCCAGATATCCTCCTTATTGACGGCGGCAAAGGCCAAGTAACACAGGCGAAAAATGTACTGGATGAACTGGCAGTGCAAAATGTAATCATTATCGGGGTCGCCAAGGGCACCACTCGCAAAGCCGGTTTTGAAGTGCTGCATATGGCCGAGAGCGGCGAGGAATGGGTGTTGGAGTCCGACGCGCCGGAATTGCATCTAATCCAACAGATACGGGATGAGGCTCATCGTTTTGCGGTTACCGGTCATAAAGCCCGGCGAGATAAAAAGCGCCGCACCTCCAGTTTGGAAGATATTGCCGGTGTTGGTGCCAAAAGACGGCGTGAATTGCTACGGCATTTTGGTGGTTTGCAGGCAATTGGCAAAGCCAGCGTTGAAGAATTGAGCAAAGTGGAAGGAATTAGTAAAAATATTGCCCAAGACATTTACAGCGCGCTACACAGTGAGTAGCCTGCGCACTCATTTTAAGAAAGTCGACTTATGAATTTAGCCAACCAACTCACTCTACTAAGGGTAATCCTAATCCCAGTTATCGTGCTGGTGTTTTACCTTCCCTTTGGCTGGAGCTACCCAGTTGCGGCATTATTGTTTGCTGTGGCAGGCATTACCGATTGGCTGGATGGCTATGTTGCGCGCAAACTAGACCAGCACACAGCCTTTGGTGCCTTTTTGGACCCAGTAGCAGACAAGCTTATGGTCTCGGTCGCCCTGGTGATGCTAGTCCAGGCGCACGCCACCCTATGGCTAACAATACCGGCAATGATCATTATTGGCCGCGAAATTGTAATTTCTGCGCTGCGTGAATGGATGGCCGAAGTAGGCCAGAGTGCCAGCGTGGCGGTCTCTTTTATCGGCAAACTTAAAACAGCTGCGCAAATGGGCTCGATCACCACATTATTGGCTTTTCCCGCGGCAGCAGAAAATTGGTTGCTGGATGGTGGTTATATACTGTTGTATATCGCTGCCGGTCTCACCCTTTGGTCCATGTGTATCTACCTAAAGGCAGCCTGGCCTAGCCTAAAAGAGCAGTAAATTGCTGAAAAAACCAGCAGCTTAGGCGGGATGCCAATCTTTTGTAACAAAAGCAGTGGATAGCGCTTGACTCAAAGTATTTAAACCATAGAATAGCGCCTCTCCACGCAAGTGAGCTTGTTTGGAGTAAGGTTGCAAAACGAGCTAAGTCTCAGAAAGCACTAGGCTTTTTTGAATCTATCCGCTAGAATTGCCGCCGCAAAAGGCGCGATGTCAGAGTGGTTATGTCGCGGATTGCAAATCCGTTTACTCCGGTTCGATTCCGGATCGCGCCTCCATATTTATCCAGCTAGGCTTATGTCTAATTGGATCTAGGGAAAGACGGTTTTCTATCGAGAAAGCTAGAAATCCCGCAGTTGCAAGTAGGGCCACCATACCTACTATAAAAAATACCTCTCGTAGCCCGGGTGGTGGAATTGGTAGACACAGGAGACTTAAAATCTCCCGATCGCAAGATCGTGCCGGTTCAAGTCCGGCCCCGGGCACCAATTATTTCTTTTTAAATCAATCACTTGCGCCGGTTTATTAGCAGACGATTTGCGTTGTTTTAGGTGTTGGGGTGGTGTCGATTTTTAGCCTGTTGTTGTATAAAAAGCGGTTTAAATGCTGCGGACTTAGCGCGATATCGATTCAATTGCATCTAGCTATTGAATCGAGGCGTGTGTCCGATTAATATGTCGTACAGATTTAATGCGTTTTTTTAAGCCGCTGATATATATACGGTTTTGCAGGGAATTAGTAAGAGGTTTTGAAAGTAATTTTGAGGTATTCTTACTGCTTCTTGGACCTACATCGTTGTATGCTGTAAGTCATTGAATTGGAGAGTAATAAATTTGTCCGTGGTGTAGCTAATTGGTGCGCTGGGGTAGTTGTAATAAATTTGTTATTTTTCGTGCTAGTGTTTTAGTTTTATATTCGAACTGGTGGATTCGAATGTAAATTTTTATTTTTCACCAACATTTACGAGTAAAAGAAGATGGCTAAAGGTACAGTTAAGTGGTTCAACGCAGATAAAGGTTTTGGTTTTATTACTCCTGAAGACGGTAGCAAAGATTTGTTTGTTCACCATTCAGAAATTCAAGCTGGCGGTGGTTACGCTACTTTGAACGACGGCCAAGCAGTTGAATTTGAAGTTGGCCAGGGTCAAAAAGGACCTTGCGCAAATAAAGTTGTTGCTGTTTAGATTTAACAGATGACAAGGCGCTGCATTTGACCTTCGGTTACCGGCGCCTTTTTAACTTCCCTCCCAAAATATACCGCCTTTGTTCTATTCATCCGGCGTGATCATGTTTTAATTTCGTCATTGTCTTTTCCTATTTAGCCCAACGTCTTTCCTGTCCGCTTTCTGCAGTCTAGCTTAAACACCTAAGCTCTTATTTTTGTGCATATTATCTAGCTGCGCATTAGCCTTAGTTGTCACAGTTTCTAGGCCAGGGTCAACTCGGTGTAAGCATTGGTCCGCACGGCTACCGCATTGTTTACGCAAGCTGGCAGCCAAACGCCCATGGCCTGCCGCATTAGGCAACCGGCCCTTGTTGCGTATTGCTGGGGTTGTTTCTAGGGTGGTTGAGGGCAACTGCCAGGCCTCCTCTGCTTAGGAAGCGCGAAGGGTAGATACAGAGCGAAGCAGCTGCAGCGTTAAGCCTTGTTGAATGGCTGGCTTAGCTAGTCAATCATTCGCTCTAAATGCCATACCTTAGCCACAATACACCAACCATTCTTGTCTTTGACGAAACTCAAATGGTCAATAAATACATTTTGGTGGGCGCGTAAGCGCAGCTTAACCAATGCGCAATCTTTGCTCAGCCTGTCAATCATAATTATTTCTTCTTCTCTTGTTTGGTTTTTGCTAGCCGGAGAGGGGCGGTTATCGACGTCGTGGCGAAAGCTGGCAATAGGCTCAACCGTAAGCGAACCATTGTCGACATCAAACAAGCTAGAGGCTTGGTGAAATACCTTATCAAGTAGCGCCGCGTCGCAGTGGTAGATGGCATCAAAGTAAATGTTAATAGCGCTCATTAAATCTGTTGGTCTCATCGTTTGGCTCCTTATTAAATGAATGTCGTTTCAAATTAGAAGCGTGATTGTAAGGCTCCAGTAGCCTGATTGTGATTGGCCTATAAGATAGTTTGCGTTAATATTCAGCCAAATAGGTCTAAGCCTACATTTAAATGGGCTAATGGACAGGCTATGTATGCGTAGCTAGACGGCTAATAGGGCATTAAGTAGGTAACTAACATGAACCAAGCGAAGCGCGTAGCGATACTCATTGACCAGGGCGTAGCTTTATTCGAACTGGGTTGTGCCACTGAATTATTTGCCTTGCCACGCCCGGAAATCGCTAATTGGTATCAAGCCGAAGTGGTTAGCCTCGCCTGCGAGCCGCTCATGTCAACTGGGGGTTTACTGGTCCAGCCTAAGTTTGTCAGTGATTTCGCCGCATACGACATGGTGGTGGTGCCAAGCTGGCAGGTTCACCGCCAGGTACCAAACGCATTAGCATCAGCGCTCAAGTGCTTTTATCAGTCGGGCGGGCAAATTATTGCTTTTTGTTCGGGTGCATTTTTACTTGGCTATGTTGGTTTGCTTAAAGGGCGGCGGGCAACCACCCATTGGCGCTATGCGGCAGAATTTAAAAGTAGTTTTCCATCGTCGGAATATGTAGATGATGTACTCTACCTTTACGATGAGCGGATAGGGTGCTCAGCCGGGAGCTCAGCCGCAATCGACCTAGGTATTGAGGTTATTCGCCATGACTACGGCTACCAAGTTGCCAATCAAGTGGCTCGCCGGCTAGTGCTGGCAGCTCACCGTAGCGGCGGACAATCACAATTTGTAGAAACCCCAATACCTAAGAGCCAAAATAATTTTTCTGATACGCTGGATTGGGCGATTAAAAATATACACTCGCCTCTGGATGTTAATCAACTGGCCGATAAGGCCAATATGACTCGGCGTACATTCGACCGCCATTTTAGAAAAATACTCAACCTGAGCCCCAAGGTGTGGTTAATTCAACAGCGTTTGGCGCTAGCCAAATCATTATTAGAAAGTTCAGAGCAGAATATAGATAATGTTGCCTACAGTTCCGGTTTTGAAACGCCAATAGCGATGCGGCATAATTTTAGAAAATACCTGAAAATATCGCCTAGCCATTATCGCCAGCAGTTTTGCCGCAATCAGCTAACTAATTAACCACCTTGGCCGTGATCAAAACTATGATAGGCAAATAGGTCAAGCCCAGAAAATATTGCCAAGCCAACAAGCACGAGAAAACCGCATTTTTTTAGTTGCTTGGCAGTGTTTGTTGTTGTGCTATTGATGGCCAAATAAAATGCATAAAGGGATAGGGCAAGTAACGGTAAAATCATGATTTTAAACGTAAGGCTCATTAGTCCGTCATAGTCAGTAATATGGCCATCGGGGTAGCCCACATTCTTTACGTACCCCAAATAACCAAAGTAACAGCCCAATAAAATTGCCATGCCCATAGCGAGCGAGGTTGCTGTGCGTATATTCATATTGTCTCGTATTATCGTCGTGCCGCCAGTTAACGTCAGGACTAGGGGGCTCGGCTGTCTTTGGCTGTGCGATAATTAATGTTTTTTCACATCAGCCTCATAAAGGGACGCGAGTAAGTGTCGTTAATTTAGCTTGGTATAGTGATTGAGTTCTGGGTCTGTTGGTTATGGCTAGGGCTGTTTGCAGTTGCTTTTTCGCCGCGACCAAAGAGCCAATTTGATAATATGATTGAGCAAGACCCAGATAAGCTTCATGCAAGTAGGGCGCAAACCGAATAGCTTTTTCGTATAGCTTAATCGCTCCATTGTAATCGCCTCGGTCATACTCGTCGCGGGCTGCATGCATCCAGTGATAGGGGCTTTGGTCGTCAAGATTTTCTATTCTTAGGTTTAATTTTTTAGCCTCAATATGCCTTTGTTGCTGAGCAAGCAATAGCTGGTAATTCTTTAGCAAGCTCAGTTTGTTGGGCAGGTTGTCAATGGCATAAAGGTATACCTCCTCGGCCTTGGCCGCGGCATTCATGCGCTTGTAAATTACCGCCAAATGGTTGAATGCATCGCTACTAATAGGGTCATGCACCATTGCCTCCAGGGTCAACCAATAAGCTTTGTTATGGTCGCCAGACGAAATGGCATCTGCAGCGATATTTAAGTAATACCTAGCGATATATTCAGGCTCCGATATTTTGTGCATATAGCGTTCTGAGCCGGTAAAAAAATAGTCTATTAACACATTGGCCCGCATCAGCGGTGCGTCTGGCGAAACCGAAGCGGGTGCATACAGCCGGGTGCGCACATGAACACCCTTAAATACAACGCCTTCATTAAACTCAAACACCGGCGCAGAATCCATCAGTTGATAAGCTGTATCGATATTCACCAATTTGGCCAATGCCGTGGTTACAATAGCGAGACTTAGGCAGTTACCCTCCATTAAGTTCAATGAGACGGCTGCTGAATTTGTTGCGGTTGAGTAGCTAAAATCTACAGCGGTTTTGGCTTGAAGGTAATTTGCGATACGGATGTGAAGCGGTTGGTCGTCGTGGCTGGCAATATAATCTAAAAAATCTACCTTTTGCTTTTCAGAAAGTTGATGGATTTGATCAACGCTTAATATGTCGGGGCGCTCAGCGAAAATTTCATCATAACGGACGGAATAGCTAGGTTTAGCAACAATTATGGCACCCACGACCTGGGGTTCAATTGGCGAGCAGGCTTGAAGGTAAATGCAAAGCGATAAAATGGTAAGGCGGGTTGCATTAAATTTCATAATCACTCCAGTGAAATTTACTACTCAATTTCTTTTCCTGAGATATAAGTATCTATATCAACCTCAAGGTTTAATTTATTGAGTCTTTTAATAATTTCCAAATCAAAATGAATGCCCGCATTACCACTTATGTATTGATGCCGGCAAATAGAAATATATGCATTGGAATTTTTAGATAGTTCAATAATTCCTTTTTTGTCTATTTCTAATTCAATGAGAAGCTCTAGCAACTTATCTTCCAAGTCAAATGCTTCATTTTTATTTGGCTCGTAAGATACACGACTAAATTTATATACTGATTGACTCGGTTTGCGTATGTCACCTTTTGACCAACCTGAAAGAGGCTGAAATAAAGTATAAGCAGATAGCTCTTTATGAGTTAATTCATCTGACGTGGCGGTTAAATATACTCTATGACCATTCTCAATCCAAACCCATTCGACTTCGGGTAAGGATGTTTTAGACAAATTTACAACCAAAAAGAAGCGTTCATCTTTAATGAAAAAATAAATCGCAACAGAATCATTGGATAAGTGATTATCTACACGAGCAATTTTTGGAATTCCATTATCTAACTCCAGCTCCATAACATCCAAATATTGCTTTGTTACTTCGAAGGAAGGTTTGTTTAATTCGTCTATTGCGATGGCAATATAATTTTCATCTTCCATAATTCAAACCCTCCACGAGACTATTGGTGCACATAACGCCCACAGCAAAGGCGCGCAGAGCGCGCCCAGCCCGCAGGGCGATTTTGCCTGTGCTTGTTAGGCATTTAATTAAAAACCAAAATCACAATTTTTATTTAATAATTTCATAAAACGAGCCTTTGATACATTTTTTTATTAATGAACCAAATCTAGATATAGATAAAATAAAGTTCATTCCAACAAGCCACCCCCAGACTAAAATCGGGGCCACGAATAGAATGGCGAGGGGTGCCCCTGATGCTAACGGGACTGCAACTATAAAAATTGTAGCCACTACCCCAAAAATCATTAACTCCTTGAATGACAATGTATACACCAGGCTAGGTTCACCTTCTTTAAACTTTATTGTTCCCGAGGTAATTGGGACTAGTATATTCCAATTAAACACCAACCTGAACACACCAGCGGAGAAATGGACACTACTTTCTTTTTGGTCAATGCTGCGCGGCTTGTGTTTTTTTAATTCGCTAGCGATCGAATTCAAAAGCTCATTAGCAGAAGCTTCTTCACTAGTTTTTCTTAATTGAAATTCTTTTGTGTACATAAGTTCCATGCCTAACGCCCAAAGCATGGGCGGCAAAACCTGAGCGAAGCGGCGGTTTTGGCGTCCTATGCCTTTACTTGATGCTTATTGAGCCTTCTCCAGCTTACCACCAAAGCGGTAAGCTTAAGGCGCGAACCAACTTGGAGAAGACTTATGCGATTCTACAACAATTCTCACCCAT